>Ga0081520_100124_pt1 | contig 57446 bp, 58 predicted proteins | sample HotLakmasection1_FD_70988 | JGI IMG/M metagenome (GOLD analysis project Ga0081520, IMG submission 70988) | Hypersaline microbial mat communities from Hot Lake, Washington, USA - Section #1 (SPADES assembly) (version 2) | ecosystem: Environmental > Aquatic > Non-marine Saline and Alkaline >... | reverse complement strand
CGCCCCCGCCCCCGCGGGGGGCGGGGGGGGGGGGGGGGGGGCGGGGGGGGGTCATCTGGCGCCCCGCCCCCGCCTCCACCGCCCCCCCCGCCGCCACCACCCCCGCCTCCGGCCGGGCCGACCTACACAGAGGGCACCTTCGAGCCTGCTAGCAACTTTGAAGGCAAATGTGAGAATCCGCGCATCGACGTCGTCATTGAGGGAGAGACCTTCAATGACGAGCAGGGTGAACTGATTGACGAACTGTTCTGGCTGCGCTCGTGGACCGAGGAGACTTATCTCTGGAATGACGAGGTCGAAGACCAGAATCCCTATGACTTCGACAATGGCGATATTGACGACCGGCTGACCTATTTCGCCGAACTGCGCACTTTCGAAACGACAGCGTCCGGCAAGGACAAGGACGACTTCCACTTCAGCCAGCCGACCGAGGAATACCTGGCCGAAAGAAACTCCACGCCGACTTCGGGCTATGGCGCACGGATCCGGGCACTGTCGACGGCGCCGCCGCGTGATTACCGCATCGTCTTCACCGAGCCGGACTCGCCTGCATCGACGACCATCGACGGCCGGGCGGCCTGGGAACGCGGCATGCGGATCCTGGAAGTCGATGGGGTCGATCTTGTCAACGCCGCGAACGATCCCCAGTCCGATGCCGACATCGACACGCTCAATGCCGGCCTCTTCCCGGCTGAGGCCGGGGAAGACCACACCTTCCTCGTGGAGTATGCGGATGGCGATCAGCGCACGGTGACCATCACTTCGGCGGATGTGTCGCCCAGCCCGGTCAACACGCTCGAAGTGCTCGATGTCGGCGGCGACAAGGTGGGCTATGTCCTCTTCAACACGTTCAGCCCGTTCCAGTCCGAGGAGGATTTGTTCGACGCCTTCACCACTTTCAGCGATGAGGGGGTGAGTGATGTGGTGATCGACCTGCGCTACAATGGCGGCGGATTGCTCGCTGTTGCAGCGCAGCTCGGCTATATGGTCGCAGGGGATGGCGCAACACAGGGCAAGTCGTTCGAGAAGCTGCGTTTCAACAATGGAACGGTCGGCGTCAATCCGGTGACGGGTGAGCCGAATTCCCCCATTCCCTTCATTGATGAGGGCGTGGGCTTCACCGTCGACGAGGGCACACAGCTGCCGACGCTCAGCCTGGACCGTGTCTTTATCCTGTCGACCGAATCGACCTGCAGCGCTTCGGAGGCCCTGATCAACGGCTTGCGCGGCATCGATCTGGAAGTCGTGATGATCGGCGGCACGACCTGCGGCAAGCCCTTCGGTTTCTATCCGACGGACAATTGCGGCGAGACCTATTACACGATCCAGTTTCAGGGCGTGAATGACAAGGATTTCGGCGATTACGCCGACGGCTTCATCCCGGCGAATTCAAGCCAGGCTTTCGGCGTGGATCTGCCCGGCTGTGAGGTGGCCGACGACCTTGCCTTCCAATTGGGAGACACGCGCGAACCGCTTCTGGCCGCCGCGCTGCAATTCCGAGATGACGGCACCTGTCCGACCCCGCCGGCCAGCTCGCTCGGCACCGCCTCGGCAAGCGATGTGCTGGGGGGACGTGAGACCGCCACCATCAGCAGTTTTGGCCGCAACATCTTCGAGACCAATCGCGACATGCGGATGCCGGAGGATTTCGATCCCGAAACGCGATCGAAACTTCGAGAGGGGACGGAATGATGACCGCGCGCACGCTCATTGCGGCTGTCTTGACGGGAGGATTTGCCATGGCCGGATGCCAGTCCGTTGGCGGGGCCTCCCCCGCCCGACTCTCGACCGACGAGGACCCGCAGATGGAGCGGCTGAAGGCGGGACTCGCAACTGCCCTGGGACGGGCAAACATCGAGTTCGGTGCAGGCGATCCGCTGGGCGAAGGCACGGTGGTCGTCCTGCCGCCGCCCCCGACCGCGCTCGAAACCCATAGCCTCGCCATGCCCATCACCTTCGACCTCGAAGTTCGGGGCGAGACCTGCATTGCGGTGCGCCGCGACACAGGCGAGGCCTTCGAGCTTCCGGGCGTGGATTGCACGGCCAAAGGCTGAGATCAGCCCTCTTCGGCGATCTTCTCATGCAGCCAGGCGGCGTGGCGCGGGGCTTTCCTGGTCCGGCTCCATTCCTCCAGCATGTCGGTTGAGACACGCTTGAGTTCGGCCATCTGCTCCGGCGTTCCGGTGTTGCAGGCCAGTTCCAGCCGGTGGCCGTTGGGATCGAAGAAGTAGATCGACCTGAAGATGCCGTGATTGGTCGGTCCGATCACCTCGAGACCGTGAGATTCCGCGCGCGCCTTGGCCGCCATCAGATCGTCCATGGTGTCGACCTTGAAGGCGATGTGCTGGACCCAGGCGGGGGTGTTGGGATCCTTGCCCATGTCGGGCTGGTTCGGAAGTTCGAAGAAGGCAAGCACATTGCCATTCCCGGCATCGAGGAAGATGTGCATGTAAGGGTCATAGGCCCCGGTGGAGGGCACATGGTCCTCGGCGATGGCCAGCTGGAAGTCCATGTCCAGCACATCGCGGTAGAACTCAACAGTCTCCTTCGCATCGCGGCAGCGATAGGCGACATGGTGGATGCCGGCAAGCCTGATCGTGTCTGTCATTCCGTCTCCTTCCGTCCGCGCCGCCAGGCATTGAACCAGCTTCCGAGGCCAACGCCCACCGCAACGCCAATAATGGCAGGCGCAGTGATCACTTTCGCGAAATAGAGCACCGCGCCGAGCACCGCGCCCATGCCAGCGCCGACGAGCGCTTCAACCAGGGGGTTCAGCTTCACATCGGGCTTTTCCGCCTTGCTCATTTCTTGCCCCTTCCGACGATCAGCAGCGCCAAAACGCCTGTGGCGAGGCCCAGACCAGTGGACACCAGCAGTTCGCTCCACGCGCTGTCCAGAAACCAGTTGACCGTGGTGGCAAGCACCGCCGCCACACCGCCGGCAAGGATCGTTCTCATCTATGCAGGCTCCTCCGCCTTCAGCACACCGCGATTGATCTGATCACGCTCGATGGATTCAAACAAGGCCTTGAAATTGCCCTCGCCGAAGCCGTCCTTATAGTCGCCCTTGCGCTGGATGAACTCGAAGAAGACTGGCCCGATGCGGGGTTCGGCGAAAATCTGCAGGAGCAGGCGCGGCTCGCCGCCCTCGGTGGTGCCGTCGAGCAGGATGCCGCGGGTTTTCAGCTCCTCCACCGGCTCGCCATGGCCTGGCAGGCGTTCGTCGAGCATCTGGTAATAGGTCTCCGGCGGGGCGGTCATGAAGGGCACGCCATGCGCCTTCAGCCTGTCCCAGCAGGCCACGAGATTGTCACAGATGAGAGCAATATGCTGGATGCCCTCGCCATTGTACTGGCGCAGGAATTCCTCGATCTGTCCTTTGCCGCCCTCGCCTTCCTCGTTCAGCGGAATGCGGATCTTGCCGTCGGGTGCGGTCAGCGCCTTTGAGGTGAGACCGGTATACTCGCCCTTGATATCGAAATAGCGGATTTCGCGGAAGTTGAAGAGCGTCTCGTAGAAATCCGCCCAATACTTCATCCGTCCGCCATAGACATTGTGCGTGAGGTGGTCGATCCGCTTGAAGCCGCAGCCCTCAGGCCACTTTTCGACCCCCGGCAGGTATTCGAAATCGATGTCATAGATCGACAGGCCGTCCTCGCCCTCATCGGCATAGCGGTCGATCAGGTAGATGATGGAATTGCCGATGCCGCGAATGCCCGGAATGCAAAGCTCCATCGGGCCGGTATGGGTGGCGACGGGTTCCGCCCCCCGCTCCAGAAGGCCTTCATAGGCCGTCCGGGCGTCACGCACCCGGAAACCCATGCCGCAGGCGCTCGGACCATGTTCGCGGGCGAAGTACCAGGCGGCCGAATTCGGCTCGTAATTGGTGATCAGGTTGATGCTGCCCTGGCGCCAGAGCTCCACCTGCTTCGAACGGTGGCGCGCCACGCGGCTGAAGCCCATGGATTCAAACACAGGCTCCAACACGCCCTTTTCCGGTGCGGAAAACTCCACAAACTCGAAGCCGTCGAGGCCCGCGGGATTGTCAAACAGGTCAGCCATGGCTCTCATCCCTTGTGATCGATGGATTGATGATTTAGTTTCATTTGTAACTAATTTCGTCCCCTGAGACAAGGTGAAATCCGCCCATGGCGTTTGAAGAAGAGCCCCTCGCGAGGCGAAATCCAGGGCCCTCCGGTCTCGTCCTGTCGGATTCGCTCTCCTATCGGTTGTCGGTGCTCTCCAACACGATCTCGGGCCGGATCGCCGAGGCGTATGCCGACCGCTTCGGCCTGTCGCTCTGGCAATGGCGAGTGATGGCCGTGCTCGGCGAAGGCGAACCGCTGACGGCCAGCGCAATTGCGACACGCACCGCCATGGACAAGGTCGCTGTCAGCCGTGCCGTGACGGCGCTTGAACGATCCGGGCTGGTGGAGCGCAAGGCGAGTGCAGACGACCGGCGCCGACAGGTGCTGCGCCTGACCGCGAACGGACAGCAGACTTATGCGGAGATCGCGCCCCGGGTTGTTGAGTTCGAGCGGTCCATGGCGGTTGCGCTCGGCAGGGGCGATCGGAAGCGCCTCCTGGCGCTGCTCGATGAACTGGCGGCGTTCGTGTCGCCCGACGCGCCGCTCTGGTAGGTCAGGTTCAGTAAGCGTGCTCGCGGAAGACGTGGGACAGGTCGCGGTTCCAACGGCCGTGATAGGCCTCAAGCAAGGCGTCCGACGGGGTGCGGCCCGCCGCGACGACATCGTCGAGGGCGGACAGGAAACCGGTCTCGTCATCACCAGAGGTGCTCATCCTGGCCCGGCGCTTCAGTCCCTGCCGCGACAGGGCGAGCACGTCGCGCGCAAGGTCCTGCATGCTGCCGCGCGACCCGCACGGCAGCGGCGTGCGCAGGCCGAGAACACCAGCGCCCCTGCGCAGCATTTCGCGTTCCTCGGCGCTCCAGTCCTTCACCAGTTGCCAGGCCTCATCCAAGGTACCGGAGTCATAGAGCAGTCCGACCCAGAAGGCCGGCAGCGCACAAAGACGCGACCAGGGTCCGGAATCGGCCCCGCGCATTTCAAGGAAGCGCTTCAGGCGCACTTCGGGGAAGATCGTGGAGAGGTGATCCTCGAAATCGGCCATGGCCGGACGCTCGCCGGGCAGGCCGGGCAGCCTTCCCGCCATGAAATCGCGGAAGCTCTGGCCAGCCACGTCGATATAGCGCCCACTACGGCGCACGAAATACATCGGCACGTCGAGTGCGTAGTCGGCATAGCGCTCGAAACCGAAACTCTCCTCGAACACGAAGGGCAGCATGCCGGTGCGGTCCGGGTCGAGATCGGCCCAGACATGCGACCGGTAGGAGAGAAAGCCGTTCGGGCGGCCCTCCGAGAAGGGCGAATTGGCAAAGAGCGCAGTGGCGACGGGCTGCAGGGCGAGAGAAACGCGGAACTTCTTCACCATGTCGGCCTCAGACGAGAAGTCGAGATTGGTCTGCACCGTGCAGGTGCGCTTCATCATCTCGCGCCCCAGACGTCCGACCTTGGGCATGTAGTTCAGCATGATGCCGTAGCGGCCCTTGGGCATGACCGGCGTTTCCTCAAGCGACCAGACCGGCGAGAAGCCGAGGCCGAGAAAGCCGATGCCGAGGGGTTCGGCGACCTTGCGCACATCGGCGAGATGGGTGTTCACCTCATTGCAGGTCTGGTGGATTGTTTCCAGCGGCGCACCGGAGAGTTCAAACTGTCCGCCGGGTTCCAGCGAGATCGAGCCGCCATCGGGTGCCTTGAGGCCGATCAGATGGCCACCCTCGACAATGCCCTCCCAGCCGCATTTGGCCTGAAGCCCCTCCAGAACCGCGCGCACCGATGCCCGACCCTCATAGGGCAGCGGGCGCAGTCCGTCGGTGATAAAGCCGAATTTCTCGTGCTCGGTGCCGATGCGCCAGTCGCTCTCCGGCTTGCAGCCGGCCTCAAACCATTCGACGAGTTCCGCCTTGCCGGAGATACGCGGCGCGCTCTCGTCAATGTCTGAGGTGGGTGTGGTCATGTTCGGGGCCCCTTGCGTGCGGTTCGGACGCACATACTCGGCTCAGCGCCAGTCGCCAACCAGTCCCTGAAACAAAGTGATCGCGGCGAGCGCTGCGGTTTCGGCGCGCAGGATGCGGGGACCGAGCCCGACCGGGACAATGCCGTCGGTTGCGCGCAGGAAGGCGCGCTCTTCCGGGGCGAAGCCGCCTTCCGGGCCGATCAGGATCCCGGCTGTGCTCACGGTGGAAGATCCTAGGATGTCGGCAAATATCGGCGCGCGGCCAGCCTCCCCGCCCCAGGGTCGGCCCTCTTCCTCGCCGGACTCGTCAGCACAATAGAGCGGTGTTGCGGCGTCCCAGGCGTCAATCGCCTCTGAGAGCTTCAGCGGCTCCCGCACAGCCGGCACGTCGAGGCGTTCGGTCTGCTCGGCGGCTTCAATTGCCAGCGCCACCAGACGGTCGGTGCGCACGCGCTCGGCCTGGGTGCGGGCGGTGATGACGGGCTGCAGCACGCGGACGCCAAGCTCGGTCGCCTTCTCCACGATGAAATCGGTGCGGGTCTTCTTCAGTGGCGCGAACATCAGCGTGAGGGCTGGCGTGGCGGACTGGCTGCGGGTCTGGCGCCCGGCCTTCAGCAAGACAGACTTGCCCACCACCTCGTCGATCCATGCGTCCCATTCGCCGTGGCGACCATTGAACACGCGCACCTGCGCCCCCTTGCCGAGGCGCATGACCTTCAGCAAGTAGTGAGCCTGATCCCTTTCGAGCGCGACAATGGCGTCCTCGACAAGGTCCGACACGACGAAAAGGCGCGGAACCGTGGCCATTCATGCGCGCTAGCCAATCTGGCCCGCGAATTCAACATTTGCCTGAGAGGAGGCACGACATGGCGCTCAAGGTGATCAATCCGGCAAATGAGGAACTGATCGAGACGCTTCCGGGCCATACGGCCGAAGATATCGACCGGGCGATCACCGCCGCGTGGGAGCGGTTCAGGTCCTGGCGGCTGGTGCCCTTCGGGGAACGCGCGGGCCTGATGCTCAAGGCCGCCGAGGTGCTGGAAGCCAATGCTGCGCGCTATGCCCGCACCATGACCGAGGAGATGGGCAAGCCGCTCGCACAGGCCGAGGGCGAAGTGAAGAAATGCGCCTGGGTGTGCCGACATTATGCCGATCAGGCCGCCGACTACCTTGCCGACGAGGTGATCGCGACGGACGCGAAAAGGAGCTATGTCCGCCACCTGCCCATCGGCCCGGTGCTGGCGGTGATGCCGTGGAACTTCCCTTTCTGGCAGGTCTTCCGCTTCGCCGCGCCGACGCTGATGGCCGGAAATGTGGGCCTGTTGAAGCACGCTTCCAACGTGCCCCGCTCGGCGTTGAACATCGAGGACGTGTTCCGCGAGGCCGGTTTCCCGGAGCATTGCTTCACCGCGCTGCTGATCGGCTCAGGCCTTGTGGAGAAGGTGCTGTCGGATGCACGCGTTCGCGCGGTCACGCTGACGGGGTCGGGGCCCGCCGGTGCGGCGGTGGCGAGCCTTGCTGGCCAGGAGATCAAGCCGAGCGTTCTGGAGCTTGGCGGCTCGGACGCCTTCATCGTCATGCCGAGTGCGGATTTCGACTCCGCGGTCGAAACGGCCGTCAAGGCGCGCACGCAGAACAATGGCCAGTCCTGCATCGCCGCCAAGCGCTTCTTCGTGCATGAGGCGATCTATGACCGGTTCGCCGCTGCGATGACCGAGCGCTTCGACGCGCTGAAAGTCGGCGATCCCATGCTGTCCGGCACCGATATCGGCCCGCTGGCGCAGGAACAGGGTCGCCAGGATGTGCTCGATTCACTCGAAGCCCTGCTCTCGCGGGGCGCGCGCGTGCTGACAAGGTCACGCAACCTCCCGGAGAAGGGCTGGTTCGTCGAGCCTGCGGTGGTGGAGGTGCCGAAAGGGGCCGATGGCGGATTCGTCGATGATCCCGACAATGAGATTTTCGGCCCTGTGGCAAAGCTCTACAAGGTCAGGAGCGTGAGCGAAGCCATCGCGATTGCCAATGCGAGCGAACTGGGGCTCGGCTCGGCCATTTTCACAGAGGATGAGGCCGAAATCGAGGAGGCCGTGCGTGATCTCGAAGCCGGCTCGACCTTTGTCAACGCCATGGTGTCGAGCGATCCGCGCCTGCCTTTTGGTGGCGTGAAGGTCTCCGGCTATGGCCGCGAACTGGCCCGCGACGGCATTCTCGCCTTCGTCAACCGCAAGACGGTGTCGCTAAATTAAGTCTCATCCTGTATGCAGTCCGCTGAACATTACATTGAATTCCGAAGGCAAGAGTCGGCGTGATGAGTGACATGACGAATGACGACAAGAAGCTGCTGAGCGATGAGGCGTCCGGGCGCGAGGACGCAACCGACGATCTGTCCGATGATACGCCGCCTGTTCAGGCGGAATCGGAGGAACAGAAGGAGTTGACCGTCGAAGCCGCTGAGGCAGCGGCCGAGGATGACGCGCAGGCTCAGCCGGAGCCGACCGCAGAGGATGCCGAGCCGGTCGCCGCAGAACACGAGCCGGAGCATGTCGCCGACGAGACACCGCCCGAAGGAACTGCGGATGCGGAGGCCACCGCTGCGGAGGCAACCGAAGGTGCGGCGGCCGGAGCTGCCGCCGGTGCTGCAGCGGGTGCGTCAAGGCCCGCTGATGCCGTGCGCAGCGCGATCATGGACCGCCTGCCCGAGGATATGGCCCCTTATCTCTCGCTTTCGCGCTTTGACCGTCCGGTCGGTTTCTGGCTGCTGGCGCTGCCCTGTTTCATCGGTCTCGCCTTCACCCGCATTCAGGGTGGCTGGCAGTGGATGGACATCATCTGGCTGGTGCTCTTTGCCATTGGCGCTGTGGCCATGCGCGGCGCGGGCTGCACCTGGAACGACATTCAGGATCGCAAGATCGACGCCCAGGTCGAGCGCACGCGCGCCCGGCCCATTCCGTCCGGCCAGATCAAGCTCAGCGAAGCCTGGATGTGGCTTGGTATCCAGCTCGTTGTCGGGTTCCTCGTCTGGGTCTGTCTGCCGCTCGACGCCAAGATTGTCGCCCTGCTCGCCATACCGCTGGTCGCGGCCTATCCCTTCATGAAGCGGGTGACCTGGTGGCCGCAGGCCTGGCTCGGCGCGACCTTCAGCTGGGGCGCGCTCGTCGCTGCGGCGACGGCCTCCTCGATCACCCTCAGCACGGTGATCCTCTTCCTCGGTCTTGTTTGCTGGGTCGTGGCCTATGACACGATCTATGCGATTGCCGACCGCGAGGATGACGAACTGGTCGGCGTGAAGTCGACCGCCCGCCTTTTCGAGGGCCGCACGGGTCTGGCAGTGTTCGGCTTCTTCGTTGCCGCGACCGTGCTCATCGCGCTGGCAGCCGCCGCTCAGGGGGCCGGACGGATCGGCGTGATCACGGCGCTCGTCTTCCTCGCGCATGGCACCTGGCAGGTGCTGCGCCTGCGCCGCGACCGTGAGACGCGCGCCATCGAGGTCTTCCGTTCCAATGTCGGTGCCGGGATCATCCTCTTTGCCGGCCTCGCCGTGGCAGCCCTGTTTGGCTATGGCAAGGGCGCAGCCGAGGCTGAAGACGGACCCGCCGTCGCCGCCGAACCTGCGCCTGAGGCAGAACCGGATCGCCCCTGGTGGATGCCGGAAGCGCAGACCCCGCCAGCACCGGAACCCGCTACAGAGCCGCGCCGCAATCCCTTCGGCTTCGTGACCCCGACGCCAGGAGAAGACGATCCGCAGCCGGACACCACGCCCGCACCACAGACTGAAGCACAGCCCGCAGAACAGCCCCAGCTCCGCAAAGAGGGTGGCTTCAATCCCTTTGGCGGCATGTTTGGCGGTGGCGACAACAATAAAACCCCTGCGCCAGAGGAAGAAGACGCCCCGACCGGCGAAACCGATCCGCAATAGAGCCTCACGCTGCGGCACGGGTTTACAGCGCGGTGCCAGGGTCCCATTTTCAGCTCATGCCCGCCGTTGCCCGCATCAAGCCGACGACCCTTTTCACGCCCGAACAATGGGACTGGTTGCGCCAGCGCACGCCCTTCATGGGGCTCGCACTCGTCGCCCATGCCTGGGGGCTGATCGGGCTCGCCATCTGGCTGGCGGTCTTGCAGCCATGGCTGATCCCGTTGTCGGTGATGATTATCGGTGCACGCCAGCTCGGCCTTGCCATTCTCATGCACGAAGCCGCCCACGGCCTGCTTTCGGGCAACCAGAAGGTGAATGACCTTGTCGGCCAGTGGCTGTGCGCCGCGCCGGTCGGAGCGCAGCTGAAAGCCTATCGCCCCTATCACCTCGCCCACCACAAATTCACCCAGCAGGCCGAGGATCCCGATCTCGTCCTCTCGGCCCCCTTCCCGGTGACCAAGGCCAGCCTGCGCCGCAAGATCATTCGCGACCTCACCGGCCAGACCTTTGTGAAGCAGCGCCTCGCGCAGGTGAATGTCGCGCTTGGACGCCTGCCCAAGGGCATGAAAGGCAATGCAAACATCTCACTCGCGGCGCGCGAGGCGCTTGGCGGCTTCCTCCTCGTAAATGCGGTTCTTGCTATCGTGCTGACACTGGTCGGGCCGTGGTGGAGCTATCCCGTGCTATGGCTTCTGCCCATGGCGACCTGGTTTCCGCTGGTGACGCGCATCCGCAACATTGCAGAACATGCCTGCGTGCCCGAAAGCGGCGAGGATCCGCTGCGCCAGGCCCGCACCACGCGGGCAAACTGGCTCGAGGGCCTGTTGATCGCGCCCTATTGGGTGAATTATCACGCCGAACACCACCTCTTCATGCACCTGCCCTGCTACAGGCTGCCGACGGCCCATCGACTGCTTGGCGAGAACGGCCATCGCGACGCAATGATCACGGCGCCAGGCTACTTTTCTGTCCTGCGCGCCGTAACCATGCCGACTTCAACTCGACCGAAGCCTGCCACGGCCTAGGTGGATTGCATGGCCGACTCTGAGCGCATCATCCGAAATGTTCTCGGGACCCCGCTTTTAACCTGTGGAACCGATCCGCTGACCGGCTTCTACCGTGATGGCTGCTGCCACACCGGGCCGGAAGATCGCGGCCGGCATGTCGTCTGCGCGCGGGTGACGCGAGAGTTTCTCGAATACTCCGCCGCGCTGGGCAATGACCTGATCACCCCGCGCCCGGAATGGGGTTTTCCAGGGCTGAAGCCCGGCGACGCCTGGTGTCTCTGCGCCAGCCGCTGGGAAGAGGCCCGGCGCGCGGGCAAGGCCCCGCCCGTCGTGCTTGAGGCAACGCATGAAAAGGCGCTCGAATTGGTCTCGCTCGCCGACCTCAAGGCGCACAAGGACGCGCGATGAGCACGCCGCTGCTCCTTGAAATGGTGTCCGATGTGGTCTGCCCGTGGTGCTGGCTCGGCTTTCGCCGGTTGCAGGCGGCTGAACTCCCCGGACATGCGGAGGTCCGTTTCCGCCCGTTCGAACTCGACCCGAACATCCCTGCCGAGGGCGTCGATTATCGCACCTACATGAAATCGAGGTTCGGCCCTGACGGTCCTGACAATCGCTGGAAGCAGATGCGCGAAGCGCTCGAACATTTCGGCGCGGCAGAGGGCATTCCCTTCGATTTTTCCGGCATCAGCCATCGCCCGAACACGCTGGACGCCCACCGCCTGATCCGATGGGCGCAGGGACAGGAGCGCGGGCCTGCAGCCATGGAAGCGCTGTTTGCGGCATATTTTCGGGATCATCGCGACATAGGCAGCGCCGGGGTGCTCGCCGAAATCGCGGGCGATATCGGTCTCGATGCCGATGTGGTCGGCGACCTGCTCGCACGCGGGGCCGACCGCCAGGCGGTGCGGGAGGAAGAGCAACTCTTCATCTCCATAGGCGTGGCCGGCGTGCCGATCTACATCGCCGACCGCCGCTACGCCCTGCAGGGCGCACAGGACGCCGAGACCATTACCCGCTTCGTCAGCGATATTGCCGGGCGACCGGGTGGAGCGAACTGAGCCCGAGGGCTCTTGCCCTCGGCGCACTTAACGCCCACTAATCCGGCCATGACAGATACCGGAATCGAGACAATGAAGATTGATGGCGGGCCACTGCTGGCGCGCCTGATCGAGGACAGCCTGAAGGCCGGCGCGACGGCTGCTGACGCACGCTTCTCGCGCTCCGAGGGCATTGGCGTTGCGGTGCGTGGCGGAAAGCTGGAATCGGTTGAACGCGATGAAAGCGCAGGCGTCGCGCTGCGCTGCTTTGTCGGCCAGCGACAGGCGCATGTGTCTGGCCAAGACCTTTCTGACGACGGGCTGAACGACCTTGTGGAGCGCTGTGTCGCGATGGCGCGGCTTGCGCCGGAAGATCGCTTTGCCGGCATTGCGGCACCAGAGGAACTCGCCACCGAGGGCGTCGATCTCGATCTTGTGGGCGATCCGGCGACGACGGCGGAAGCGCTCGAAGCGGAGGCGCTGGAGGCCGAGGCGGCGGCGCTTGCCGTCGACGGCGTGAAGCAGGTCGCGAGTTGTGGTGCAGGCGTGTCCTTGTCGGAGCGCTGGGTCGCGGCCTCGAATGGTTTTGCCGCTCACCGCGTTTCGGGTTCGTCAAGCCTCGGCCTCGCCGCGATCGGTGAGCGCGACGGCAAGATGGAACGCGATTATGAGAGCCGCCAGTCGCGCTACAGGGAAGACCGCCCAGCCCCGGCCGAGATCGGTCGCGTGGCCGGCGAACGAACGGTTGCCCGGCTTGGCGCAAGACGCCTTGCCACCCAGAAGGCCGCCGTCATTTATGACAGGCGCTTGGCGACCAGCCTGCTGTCTGCGCTGATCGGCGCGATTTCGGGCCCGGCAGTGGCACGTGGTGTCTCCTTCCTGAAGGACAGGCGCGGGGAAATGGTTTTCGCCCCCGGCATCCATGTCATCGATGATCCCTTTCGCCCGCGCGGGCTCGGCTCGCGCGCGCATGATGGCGAGGGACGTGCCGTCTCAATGACCCGCATCATCGAGGATGGTCGCCTGACAGACTTCCTGCTGAACGGTCCCGCCGCGCGCCAGCTTGGCCTGACGCCCAACGGCTTTGCGAGCACGAGTTTCGGTGATCCGCCCGGCGTGACGACATCGAACCTCCACATTGAACCGGGTGACACCACGCCCGCAGAAGCCATGAAGGCCGTCGGCAGGGGATTGCTCGTCACCGACATGTTCGGGCCGAGCATCAATCCGAATACGGGCGACTATTCCGTCGGTGTGGCCGGTTTCTGGTTCGAGGCGGGCGAGATCGCCTATCCGGTGAGCGAGGTGACGATTGCCGGGGAACTGCCCGCGATGTTTGCGCGCCTGAGGCCGCTATCGGATCTCGAATTCCGCGGCGCAACCAATGCGCCCTCGATACTGATTGAGGATATGAGCCTTGCCGGCACCTGATCCTCAACCGGGGGCGGCCGAGGATCTGGAGCTTCTGAAACGGGCCGCACGCAAGGCCGGTGAGGTCGCGCTCGGCTATTTCCGGACGAATGTCGCGGTCTGGAACAAGTCGCCGGGACACCCCGTGACCGAAGCCGACCTCGCGGTGGACACCGTCATTGCCCAGACGCTGCGCCGGGCGCGGCCCGATTATGGCTGGCTGTCGGAGGAAACCGCCGAGGACCATGTCGACCGGGACCGCGAGCGGGCCTTCGTGGTCGACCCGATTGATGGCACGCGGGCCTTCATCAAGGGTGATCCGCACTGGTGCATCGGCCTGGCTGTGCTGCATGAAGGGCGCGCCTGCGCTGGCGTGATCTACAATCCCGTCACCGAGGAACTCTTCGAAGCGCATGAGGGCGGTGGCGCGCGGCGCAATGGGGCGCCGATTGCCGTGGCCAATCCGGACGTGCTCCACGGCTGCCGCCTGATCGCCTCAGAACACCTGATCCACCGCAAAGGCTGGCCAAATCCCTGGCCGGACATGGAATTCTCCGATCCGAAGCCGAATGCGACGCTCTACCGGCTGGCTCTCGTTGCCTGCGGGGCGTGGGACGCGACGGTGGTGCTGTGGCGGAAGTCCGACTGGGATCTTGCGCCGGGCGAACTGATCATCCGGGAGGCTGGGGGCCTTGCCACGACCCATGATGGAGAGGCCTTCCTGTTCAACCGTCAGCGGCCTGTGCAAAAGAGCCTGCTGGCGGCTGGCCCTCGCCTGCACGCCTTGCTAATGAGCCGCCTTGACAGCGTGGCGCTGCCCGATCCGCACCGTGAAGAGGAAAACGCGGTGATCAACCCGTTCGAGCCGCCCGCCCAGCAACTGCCCGCCGGGCGACAGACATCGAAGGACACCATGACCAAGGACACAGAGACCAGACAGCTTCTCCACATCGTCTTCGGCGGCGAGCTGAAGGACGTCTCGGAGGTGGAATTCGAGGATCTTTCAAAGGTGGAATTCGTTGGCGCGTTCGGCTCCTACAAGGAAGCCTATGATGCCTGGAAGGCCGCCGCCCAGCGCACCGTCGACCATGCCGAGACGCGCTTCTTCATCCTGCACGCCCACAAGCTGCTCGACCCGGAGACCGGCGACCATCACAAGCTCTGACACCGGCACTGCGCCACGGCGCGCCGCGCTCTCGCGGCTGGCCGGGCGGTTCTTCCGTCCGCAACTGAAATGGTTCGCCCTCGGCACGGGGCTCGCCGTGCTCACCGCCCTGTTTGCGACGGCCTATGTCAGCGTGCTCGCCTATGTTGGCGCAGGGATCGAGCGTGCGATTTCCGGCGAGGCGGGCGGCACGGACTGGGTCTGGATCGCGATCGCGCTGATCATTGCCTGCTCCATTGGGCGGGCGCTGTCGCTCTATGGCATGACGCTCGCCAACAATACCGGCGTTCAGCGCGCCCTTGTCGATATCCAGGACGCCCAGTTCGCACATCTGACTGATGGCGATTTCGCCCGGCTCTCGGGTGCGGCCAGCGGCGGCTTTGTCTCGCGCTTCATCAATGACGTGAACGCCATCCGCGATGCGGGCCTGCGTTTTGCCAACAATTTCACCAAGAGCGTGCTGACTGTCATCGGCGTGTTCATCTACATGCTGGTGCTGGACTGGAAGCTGACGCTCGTCCTGCTCATCGCCTATCCGCTGGCCTTCGCGCCGGTGATCGGGCTCGGCAACCGGGTGCGCAAGCGTGCCAGACGCGCCCAGAGTCAGATTGGCGAGGTCACCTCGCTGCTGTCTGAAGGCTTCCAGTCGGCCCGGGCAGTGAAAGCCTACGGGCTGGAGGATTATCAGAAATCCCGCGCCACGAGGGGCTTTGCCGAACGCTCGCGGCTTTTCCTGAAAGTGCTGCGCGACAAGGCGGCGGTCGACCCGATCCTGGAAATCGTCGGCGGACTGGCGCTGGCGCTCATCCTCGGCTTCTCGGCCTGGCAGATCGCAGGCGGCGGATCATCGCTCGGCGCCCTGCTCGGCATCATCGGCGCGCTTGGCATCATCGCGCCGGAACTGCGCGCGCTTGGCACCCTCAACGCTGTCGCCCAGGAAGGCGGCGCGGCGGCCGACCGTGTGTTTGAAGTGCTCGAAGCGGCACAGGTGATGGAGGACGCACCGGGTGCCCGCGACATGGGACGCGCGAAAGGCAGGGTGGATTTCGAGCGCGTGAGCTTCGCCTATGGTGACGGGGCGGAGGTGCTGAATGGCGTGAGCTTTTCGGTCGCGCCGGGAGAGACGGTCGCCATTGTCGGGCCTTCGGGGGCGGGCAAGTCGACGCTCTTCAATCTCATGCTGCGCCTCTATGATCCGACAAGCGGCACGGTCCACCTCGACGGCGAGGATGTGCGCAGCCTGACCGGCGCGAGCCTCAGGACGAATTTCGCGCTGGTGGAACAGGGCAATGCGCTGTTCGACGACACCGTCGCGGCCAATATCGCGCTCGGACGCCTCGGTGCGAGCACCGACGAGATTGAGGCTGCCGCCCGCGCAGCACATGCCCATGACTTCATCACCGCCCTGCCGGAGGGCTATGCCACACCCGTCGGTGAGGCCGGACGCAACCTCTCAGGCGGGCAGCGCCAGCGGATCGCGCTTGCACGCGCCTTTCTGCGCGATGCACCGGTCCTTTTGCTGGATGAGGCAACAAGCGCACTCGACGCCGAGAGCGAGGCAAAGGTGCAGGCGGCGCTTGCCGAGATTGCCAAAGGCCGCACCGTGCTGATCATCGCGCACCGGCTCTCGACGGTGAAGTCAGCCGACCGGACCCTCGTCATGGAGGCCGGCCGGGTGGTCGAGGATGGCAGCCACGAGACGCTGATGGCGAAGGGCGGTGCCTATGCCCGCCTCGTGGAAATGCAGTTCGCCTGAGACGTTTGCGGGACGATTAGTCCTCGCGGGCGTCCGGCAGGCGGTCGTTGATGTCGTCTCGAATGTCGAGAATGGTCGCGATCAGGCCGCAGACGATCGAGCCGATCACATAGCCGGCAAAGAGACCGATCAGCACCGCGACAAAGCCGGCGAGGTTCTCCGACAGTCCGAACTCCTCCGCCACAATGCCGCGATTGAAGTAGGCGAAGTAGGTTGTGTAGGCCAGGATCGCGAAGAAGGCGATGTAGACCATCGAACGGAAGCTGTTGATCAGAAAGACTTTCATGGCGCTTATCCCCTTGCGCGGTGGCTCCGGCCACCTGTTGAAGACAATTCATGTATCCCGCCCACACGCCTGCTAGCAATCACCGGGCATGAACAAAAGCACGGGGCGGCCACACCTGTGACCGCCCCGACACGATTTCGAAAGCCGATGAGGGCTTATTCCACGGCACCCATGGCGCAAGACATGCCGGCACCCATCATGGCGGTCATGATCTCGCTCTGCTCGTCGGCAGGCAGGTTCTCGATCATTTCCTGACCCCTTTCCTCGCCCGCAGCCATGGCCTCGGAAATCTTCTTGAAGCTTCCGGAGTCGAGATCGGCTTCGAGCTTGTCGGCTATGCAGTTGCACATTTCTTCGTCTTCGCCGGAGTCGACGCAAGACTTGACCAGCTGTGCCTTGCCGCCGCCGCCGCCGCATGCAGCGAGGCCGAACACCATCACACCGGCCAGAAGAATCTTTTTCATCACGCGTCTCCCCTTCTATCTGTCAACGCGGAGGCGACATTTCCATGATTTTGAGAGGCTGACCAGCCCCAAAACAGCTAGAGCCTGTTGAAGAAAACGTCTGAATTGAGGCGAGGCTGCCGGTCCGGATCGGTCCCGTTTCAGCGTCCCGCGTGCGTCCCCAACTCCCAGGCGCCACCGTCCCGAACCGGCCAGTGCTTACTGCCTGAATGAAGCTGAACATGAAGCAACATGAACAGCTTGTTTTGCGTTCATATGCTGAATGGGCTGAAGCGGCGTTCAGGATTCATCTGAGGGAAGTTTTGGTGCCTCGGCCGGTTCGGCGTTCATGATCTTGTTCACCAGCCAAGCGGTGATGCCGATGCAGATCAGTATGAGGCTTGCAAAGCCCACAAGTGCACCAATGGCGAGGGGGTCGAGTCCAAACATGAAAGCCTCCTTCAGCTTGAGAGAGGCATCGCTGAAATCTGTCAGGAATTCAATTCGGTGGAATGCGTAGGCTTGACGTCAAGGCAGTGTGTCATTCCTCATTGTCAATCTCTCTTTTCGTTCTCAGCAGTGAGAAACTGGCTCCGATCAGAAAGCCGAAGAGTGTTACGCCCGCCAATACATATATGATGTTTTCGTAAGTCATAAGAGTTCTCCAGTCTTCGTGTTCGCGTAACTTATGAACTCATCTGAATACGGACCGGTTCCCGGACCTGCGGCACATCGCCCCCAGCATCATTCCCGCCTCAGCACCGCGTCCCACTGGATGCCCTTTTTGAAATCCTTCAGGAACGCTTCCTTGACCGCCAGCCGGTCATAATGGAGCTTCACCCAGTCGCTGAAGCTCACCGGCGTCTCAGAGGCAAAATCGAGATAGGTCTGGAAGAAGAAGTCCAGGATGCCGGTCTTTCCCTGCTTCACGTGCAGGTATTTCAGCGACAATTGCTCAATGGCTTCGGCAATCGGAAGGCGTTGCCGAAAATGCATGTAGAGCACACTCATCAACCCAGCCCGGTCCGCGCCGGACTTGCAGTGCATGAGTGCCGGGTATTCGATCGATGCAAACAGGTCGCGCGCCGCGAAAATGGTCTCGCTTGTCGGCGTGTCGCGGGAAAAGACCTGGAAATCGATGAGCGTGATTCCGACCGCCTCGCAGGCCTCCTTCTCGAGCAGGTAGTAGCCCTTTGGGCTGGCCCCGCGCAGATTGATGATCGTCCGGATCCCTCGTTCCCTTGCATGCGCAAGGACCTGTCGAGGGCCGGGCTGGTTGGACCGCCACATCTCGTCGGAAATCCGGTGGAGATTGCGAAACCGCGCCCGCAGGAAACCATGGTCGCCCCAGACAAGATCGCGCCGCGCCCGCCTGCGGTCTGCCGAAACACCGAGGTCGAGCACAGGGTGGGGTTTCTTGGTCTTCTTGCGTCTTGGCATCAGGGAACTGCTGTCGGCTGGCGGAAACTGCGCCAGAGCTATAGTTTGTGAAGCCCAATACCGCTACATGCCGGGCTGTAATGACTGCGATCTTCCGCTCCCCCCCCATACAGAATGCGCTCGCCTTCCTGATCTGGCTCTGGATGGCGCTTGTCACGCGCACCGTTCGCTGGACCGTCGCGGGTGATGTCGAAGCCGCGGCGCGCTGGCGCGAGCCGGGCGGGATCATCGTTGCGGGCTGGCATTCGCGGATTCTGCTCCTGCCGGCCGGATGGACGCGGCAGATGCGTCGCTGGACAAAGGACAAGGCGCAGGGCGCGATGCTGATCTCATTGTCGCGGGATGGTGAGTTCGTGGCCAAGGCCATTCGCTGGCTCGGCCTGAAGCCCATCCGCGGCTCCTCCACCAATCGCCGCAAGCGCAAGGACAAGGGCGGGCGCGAGGCGATCCGCGCGGCGAGCGAATGGCTGCGCGGCGGCGGGCGGCTCTGCATCACACCGGACGGACCACGCGGGCCAAGGCAGCGCGCCGGCATGGGGCCGATCCTGCTGGCCCGGCGTACCGGATCGCCGATCCTGATCTATGCGCTTGCCGCCAGCCCGGCAAAGCGGCTGAAGACCTGGGACCGTTTTCTCCTACCCTTCCCCTTCACGAAGGGCGCGATTGTGTTTGACGGCTATATGGATGTGCCCCGCGACGGCGACAGCGAGGCCCTGCGCCAGGAACTCGAGGACCGTCTGAATGCGGCCACGCGTCGTGCTGAGGCGATGGTAGGCCTCCCCCATATCGAACCGGCCCAGATGAGCGAAAGCCGCGAATTTGGCGCCGACGCCGTGAAATTCCGCAGCCGAATGAGCGCGTGATGAGTTTTTCGGCCAGCGCCTATCGCACACTGACCGGCCTGATCGACATCTTTGTCCCGCGGCTGCTCGAAGGCCGCGCGCGTCGTGGCAAGGAAGACCCTGAGCGCGCCCATGAACGCCTCGCCATCGACCTGCCAATGCGACCTGACGGACCGCTTGTCTGGCTGCACGCCGCCAGCGTCGGCGAGGGTATGCTGGGTCTCGGCCTCGCCGAGAGGCTGACAGCCGAGCGGCCCGACCTCAGTTTCCTCTTCACGACGCAGACGCTGACCTCGGCCGGCCTCATCGCGGGACGAATCGGATCGGCAGAGTTCTCCGGCCGCGCGCGCCACCAGATGGCGGCGGTTGACACACCCAAGGTCGCGGCACGCTTCATGGCGCACTGGAAACCCGATCTGGCCATCTTCATCGAGGGCGAAATCTGGCCCAATCTCATCGCTGAAGTCCGGGCGTCGGGCGCGAAGACAGCGCTCGTCAATGCGCGCATGACGGAGAAGAGCCTCGCCAACTGGTCGCGCCATCACCGCTTTGCTGAAACCCTATTCGGCGGTTTCGATGCGATCATCGCCGCGGACCATCGCACCGCCGAGGGGCTGCGCCCGTTTGCCCGCGCCACCATCATCGAGCCCGGCAATCTGAAATCCGCCGCGCCGCCACCTCCAGTTGACGAGACCCTGCTTGGCGCGCTGCGAGACGATCTTGGAGACCGACCGGTCTGGCTGACCGCCTCGACGCATTCCGGTGAAGAGGAATTCGTGCTGGAAGCCGCCAAGGCCATCGGCGCTGAACCGCTCCTGATCCTCGCGCCACGCCATCCCGAACGCAGCGATGCGGTCGAGGCGCTGATCCGCCAGGCGGGACTGACACTCGCCAGGCGCTCGCGCGGCGAGGCACCGGGGCCTGACACGCAGGTCTATCTGGCCGACACGATGGGCGAGATGGGACTCTGGATCCGGCTCGCCTGCGGGGTCTATCTTGGCGGCGGCACGGCGAGGGATGTCGGCGGGCACAATCCGATCGAGATCCTGAAGCTCGACAAGCCGGTGGCGAGCGGACGTCTGGTGTTCAATTTCGATGGCGTCTTTGCGGAACTGGAAGCGCTGGGCGTGGCGCGATTCGTCGATACGCCGGCCGAACTGGCGCACGCTGTGACCGAATGGCAGGACGGCTTCGACATGCCGGAGCTGTCCGGCTGGAAGGCGAAGCTTGAGGCACCCATGCTGGCAACGCTTGATGCGCTGCGTCCGCTTCTGCCGGAGAAGGCCTGAGCCATGCACCCACCGCATTTCTGGAAGGGTGGGCTCGACCCGAAATCGCGCGCGGCAGCACCGCTGACCCGGCTCCTGATGACGCCGCTGGCCATGATCTACAGCTGGGCGGGCGCAAGGCGCATCCGCAAGGCTGACCCCTTCACTTCCGAAATTCCCGTGATCTGCATCGGAAATCTGACCGTTGGCGGCGCGGGCAAGACGCCCGTGGCGGCTCGTGTCCGGGAGATCCTGTCAGCACGCGGGCTTCGGGTCGCTGTGCTTTCGCGTGGCTACAAGGGGCGGGAGAAAGGCCCCGTTCGCGTGGACCCGGGCCGCCATTCCGCCGCCCATGTCGGCGATGAGCCCCTGCTGCTGGCCGCGTCCGGCGAGGCCTGGATCGCGGCAGACCGGGCAAAAGGCGTGCGCGCCATGCAGGCCGGGGGCGTCGAAGCCGTCATCCTCGATGATGGCCACCAGAACCCGAGCGTGGAAAAGACTTTGAGCCTCGTGGTGATCGACGCCGGCGATCCCTTCGGCAATGGCCATGTCTTTCCCAAAGGCCCGCTCAGGGAGCCGGCGGCGCGCGGCCTTTCAAGGGCGCAGGCCGTCATCCTGATGGGCGACGGGCCGATGCCGAAAGCGCTTTGGGGTCTCGACATCCCTGTGCTGAGCGCCCGTCTCGCTCCGAAATCCGCCCCGCCCGCAGGACCGCTTGTCGCATTCGCAGGCATTGGTCGGCCGGAGAAATTCTTCGAGGGCCTGCGTGCGGCGGGTGCCGAACTGGTCGAGGACGTCCCCTTCCCTGACCATCACGCCTTCACGACCGGCGATCTCGACTATCTGCGAACACTCGCCCAGGAGCGTGGCGCACGCCTGATCACGACGGAGAAGGATCTCGTCCGCCTGTCACGGAAGGACCGCGAAGGCATCCTCGCTTTTCCGGTGGTGGCGAGCTTCGAGGACGAGACGGTGCTTGACCGGCTTCTCGACGCGGCCTTGAAAACGGGCGCATGACCGAGCGGCCCGACTATATCCGTCCGAGCGACATTGATAACCGCTCCACCTTCTGGCAGCGGGTGCAGTGGCGGATCGAGGCCGTCGCCTGGGATGCTGTCTACTGGTATCCGATGAAGTGGATCGGGATTGACCGTGCCGCGCGCCTTGCCGCCTGGCTCGTCGCGCTGATCGGGCCGCGGCTTTCTCAGCACAGGACCGCAATCCGAAACCTTCGTCTCGCCTTTCCGGAGTGGAGCGAGGCGGAGGTGAGGCGTGTCGCCAAGACCGCCTGGCGCAATATCGGTGCGACGGCGGGTGAGCTGCCGCACCTGCCTAAGATTGACCCCTATGAGCCTGGCGGCCGGGTCGAGGTGGTCGGCGCAGAATATCTCGATGCGATCAGGGAGAGCGAGAAGGGTGGCGTCCTTGTCTCGGGGCACTTCGCCAACTGGGAAGTGATGGCGGCGGTGATCTGCCGGCGGCCGGTCGATTGTCTCGTTACCTATCGCGCGCTCAACAATCCGCACATCGACAAGCGCATCAACCGCGTGCGCCGCGACTATGGCATCGGAGTGCTCGCACCGAAGGGGCTGGCCACGCGCGACCTGATGCGGGCGCTGTCGAAGGGCCGCGCCGTCGCGCTGATGAACGACCAGAAATTCAATCAGGGCATCGCAGTCGACTTCTTCGGCCATGACGCCATGACCGCTCCAGGGCCATCGCGGCTCGCGGTGAAATACGGTGTGCCCGTAACCTTCATGGCGACACGGCGCACAGGGCCGGGCCGGTTCCGGGTCGAGGTGCATCCGCCGCTCTGGGCCGATCCCGCCCTCGATACCGAAGCCGCCACGGTTGATCTCACAAGACGCATCACCGCGCTGATCGAGGCCGAAGTGCAGGCCAATCCGGAGCAATGGTTCTGGATGCACCGCCGCTGGCCGAAGGAGGCCTGGCGCAAGGCGGACGCGCTGGAAGCGCGAAAGCCGGCCGTATGACAACGAGAAAGCGGCCGCCGGAGCGACCGCTTTCGTGCCCTCTTCGCATCAGGCTTGCGAGGCGGTTCAGGCTGCGGCCTTGTTCACCTCTCCCATGGCAATCTCGGTCATGCGACGGTCGCCTCCATAGGTGTTGTCGAGACAGGTCTCGAGCTTCTTTGCATCCTCATCGAGGCCGAGGCGCTTGGCGAAAGCCAGACAGCAGCCATAACCGGCAATGCCATAATGCGTCATGCGCTGGTACTGGGTGATGATCGAGGCGTCGAGCGTGTCCTTGTCCACGATGTCGGCTTCGAGGGCGTGGGCCTTGGCTTCCTTCACGAGGCCTTCCATGCCCTTGCAGAACTCGCCGGTCGGGTCGGCATTGTGGCCGCGAATGATCTCGCCAACGATCTCGATGCCTTCCTCGATGCCGGACACGCCATCCTCCAGAGCGCTCTGAAGCTCGCCATGCGTCGCGCGGCCGGCGAGCTTGGCGGTCACGGCCTTGGACTGCCGGTTGGCGCTGTAGATGTCCTGAAGCTGGTCGATATAGAGGTCCTTGAGGTTGCTGATGGCCATGTCGGTCTCCTTGCTGACTGCCTTGTTCTGACTTTTGGTTCGGGCGCGCATGTTGCCGCCCTGCACCTGCTCAACCCGCCTGAAGCCGAGTCGGTTCCGACGAAGCGCGATCCTGATCTCTCACTTTGCGTTTCAAAGCGCTCTGCCAGCCTCATCGCATGCTTTGATTTGCAAGTTGTTGCCCAAGCAGAAAGAAGGACCTGAAATGACCTTCAACATCACAATGGCCATCGCTTCTGCGGTGGCCCTCACCCTTCAGGCGCTCGCGTCAGCTGCGCCGCTCAACGTCTCGGTCGAAAGCGTGCAGGCCCGTGGCGGGACCTTCTACATCTCGGTTCAGACCAAGGCGCAGTTCACGCAGGATGACGGCGTGGCCGGTACCGTGATCGAGGGGCCGGAAGCTGGAAAGCTTGATTTCAGCTTCGACCTGCCGGCCGGCGACCATGCCGCGACGGTCTGGCATGATGACAATGGCAACGGCACGTTCGACACAGGCGGCGAACGGGGCGCGCCTCTCGATGGCTGGACGATGCCCAACGCTCTCGCCCTTCGGGCTGCGACGACCTTCGATGAGGTAAAGTTCAGCCTCGGTGAGGACGGCGCAGAGCTGACCTGGCCCATCCATTACGAGCGCTGATCGTCCTCATCCACAACCAACCGAACGCCGCGCCATCCCTCCCGGTGCGGCGTTTCCTTTTGCCGCGTCCGGGCTAGTTTCGATCCGAGGAGGCGGAAATATGGACATTCTGGAAATCATCAGCCTGGTCGGTCTGTTTCTCGGAGCGCTGATGGGGCTCGGTTCGCTCATCAGCCCGTCCTGGGCCGCGGGCGTGGTGAGGCTGCAGCCGGTTGAGGGCAAGCCGGGCGGCTATTCGGAGTTTCGTGCGACCTATGGCGGGCTGCTCCTGCTTACCCATCTCACCGCGCTTGTGATCATGCTCTACACCGGCCCCGATGTGTCGATCTTCGTGGCGCTGCCGATGGCGCTCGGCTGGTTCGGGGCTGCAGTCGGTCGCGCGCTGTCGCTCATGCTGGACAAGGGCGAAAACGGCGGAGCGGGCATGATCCCGGTCTGGATCCCGACAGAAATCCTACTTGGTGTGATGATCGGGCTGCCAATTCTCAGCCTGATGGGCTAAGGCTGCGTGCCAGCCACAAAAGGACAAGACAGCCATGACGGAGCGTCGTGAGACGGACCGAAAAGCGAGGCGCAAAGCGCCTGTGCGAAAACCCGCCCCTGCCCCGACGGACTGGAGCGAGGGCGAGCGGATCGCAAAATACCTTGCGCGCTGCGGTGTGGCCTCGCGCCGGGAGATCGAGAGCCTGATCAGCGAAGGCGCGGTCGCCGTCAATGGCCGCAAGCTCGACACGCCGGCCTTCAAGGTCACCGGTCGCGAACGCATCACGGTGAATGGAGAGACTGTTCGCCCACCCGAGCGCACGCGGCTCTGGCGCTATCACAAGCCTGCAGGTCTCGTGACCACGAATTCCGATCCCGAGGGTCGCGCCACGGTGTTTCAGGAACTGCCCAAATCGCTGCCCCGCACCGTCACCATCGGACGCCTCGACCTGACGACCGAGGGCCTCTTGCTGCTCACCAATGACGGCGAACTGGCCCGCAAGCTGGAACTGCCGGACACCGGCCTCACCCGCACCTACCGCGCCCGCGCACATGGCCGTGTGACGCCGGAAGCGCTGAAGGCGCTGAAGGACGGCATGACCGTGGATGGCGAGACCTTCGGCGCGATCACGGCAGAGCTTGAACGCGAGCTCGGTGCCAATAGCTGGCTGCGTGTTTCACTCAGGGAGGGACGCAAGCGCGAGGTGCGTCGGGCGCTGGAGGCGGTCGGTCTGATGGTCAATCGGCTGATTCGGGTGAGCTACGGTCCCTTCGAACTGGGCAAGCTCCAGCCGGGCGCGGTGGAAGAAGTGCCGGAAAGCGACTGGCGCGCAAGGCTCGGCATGGAGATCGAGGGCCGAACCGAGCGAAAGCCGGCGACGCGGCGTCGACCACAGAGAAAGAAACGCTAGCGACGTTTCAGGCGGAACTCCGTGCGCCGGTTGCGGGCATTGGCCTCGGGCGTGTTGGCAAGGTCGAGCGGCTGGGTTTCGCCATAGCCGATCGCGACCAGGGCGTCGGCGTCTACACCCTTGCGGATGAGATAATTGCGCACCCCCTCGGCCCGTTCTGTGGACAGGTTCTGATTGTAGTCGGCCGATCCCATGACATCGGTGTGTCCGCCGATTTCCAGCAGCAGGTCGGCCTCCTCGGTGCAGCGGATGGCGATACCGGTGAGCGCATCGAGCAGGCTGGCGCTGACCGGGTCGACATTGCCCGAATCGGACGCGAATTCGATGTTGCGGCCCTGCATGGTCTCTATGAAGGCCGACTGGCAGGCCTCCAGGCCGAGATCGTCGCCGAGCCCTGCGAGTGCCGCGCCGACCCCGGCCTCGCCGCCTTCCACCGAGATCGCATCGACGATGAGGCGCACGCTGTCGCCAGCGCCCTCCCGCACCGCCGTTTCGCCGGCACGGAAGCCGTCGGCCTTGGCCTCGCGGGTGGGTGCGGTGCCGGTGAGCGTGGCGATGCCGCCTCTGATGTCGAGGCCCATCCAGCCGAAGCCCATGTCGGGGAACTGGCCAGACAGGCTGTCGGCGAGCGCCTGTCCGGTGAGCCTGCTCGGTTGCGAGGCCGGTTCCGGAACGCTTGCGGGCTCAGCCTCTCCGGTCACCAGCACGATCTTGCCGTCGCGTACCGTGTAGTTCGCGCCTTCGATGAAGGTAACCTGGGTAAACTGGTCGGTCTCGTTCTGATAGGCGTAATAGCCGTCCGGGATCGGCACGCATTCCTCGCCGGCGGCAAGGCTCGAATTCCCTCCAGCGTTGCCTGCGGAATCGGAATCATTGGCGCAGGCGGCAACGACCAGAATGGCCGCCAGCGCGGAAGACAGCTTCAGCACATCGGGAATCAGTGTGGTCATTCACGGGCCCTCCAGACCGAAATCCGCTCCAGATGGGCGGATTTGGGCGCTCATGTCAAAACCCTTCGCCGCAGAGGGGGTACTCAGTCACCGATTTCGTTCAGGTGGACCTCACCGCCCATCATCACGAAATCAACATCCTCAAGCTCGGTCACATCCTCGAGCGGGTCGCCATCCACAGCGATGATGTCAGCAAGTTTGCCCGCTTCGATGGAACCGATCTCCTCGCCCATTTCCAGATGCTCTGCGGCGATGACGGTGGCGGAGCGGATCGCCTCTTCCGGTGTGAAACCGGCCTCGACCATGAGCGCAAATTCCAGCGCATTCTCGCCGTGGCGTGACACGCCGGTATCGGTGCCAAACGCAACACGCACGCCGCCCTCCTTAGCGAGGGCCAGCATGTCGAGCATGCGTGGACCCACTTCAGCGGCCTTCTCGCGCGAGGCCTGCGGCAGCCAGGCCTCATCGGTCCAGCCGGTCACCGTCACACCGGCGAGCACGGTCGGGACAAGCACCGCGTCATAGCGCCTGAAGAGCGCGACGGTCTCCTCGTCGAGATAGGTGCCGTGTTCGATGGAGCGCACACCGGCGCGAAGGGCGGCGTCGATGCCGTCCTTGCCATGGGCATGTGCGGTCACATAGCGGCCCATGCTGGCGGCGGCTTCGACGATCGCCTCCATTTCCTCGCTCGTGAACTGCTTGCCGAGACCCGCGCGCGTATTGGACAGGACACCTCCGGTGGCGGTGATCTTGATCACGTCAGCGCCTTCCTTGACCTGCTGGCGCACCGCGCGGCGACAATCATCTGCACCATTGCAGACATTGTCGCCGGTGAAGATTGCCATGATGGTCGGCGAGAAGCCGTTGATGTCACCGTGCCCGCCGGTGACGGCCACGGCGCGCCCGGCCGCGCGGATGCGGGGGCCGGGCACCGTCCCGGTCCTGATGGCATCGCGCAGGGCAAAGATTGCGTCATTCGTGCCGCCGACATCCTGAACGGCCGTGAAGCCCGCCATGAGGGTCTTGCGCGCATTCGCCGCGCCGGTCAGCGCCTGGTCAGACGGCGTGTCGGTAACGGTCTTCCACCGCACCTCGGGGCTCCACTCATTGAGCAGGTGGACATGGCTGTCGATCAGGCCGGGCAGGACATAGGCGTCCTTCAGGTCGATGGCGCGATCAGCCTCGTCGGCATCGAGATAGCCCTCCGCGATATAGGTGATGCGGCCATCCTCGATCACGATGGTGCGTTCTTCGAGATAGCCCTCGCCGGGCACGGCGAGCAGCTTGCCGGCATGGATATAAACCGTCTCCGCCGCAGCGCTTCCGGCTGCGAGAACCAGACCAAAAAGGACGAAGAGTGCGCGTTTCATGTGAATTCCTCCCGTTTTCCCGGATGAAAGCGGTTTTTGGCGAGGAAGTCACGCTCAGTTTGCTAGCGCTTCAGGGTGATCGATGCCTTCCGCTCCACGGCGGCCCTGGGCAGGGGGCTCACGCGCTGCATGGCGAAATTGCCGACGAAGGTGATCGCCGTGCCGAAAATGTCCTCATCGCCCTCTATGGTCCACTGGCCGGTGATCTTCGTGCCGGCCGAATTCACCTCGCCGGCATATTCGACCGGGTAGTCATAGCCCGGCAGATCGACATCGTAGAGCTTGGTGAATTGTGCAAAGCCCGCATGGTGGTCGCCGTCAATGGACGCTTCGAGTTCGCGACCGTCGCGGTCAAGCTCCAAGGTCATGCCCTCCAGCACGCCGCCAATATCGCTGAGACTCGCGCTGAAATGTGTGACGCCGCGACCGTCGCCATAATCATACCAGCCGGTCCAGTATCCGTTCAGTCCTGCCATGCCTGCCGTTTCCGCATGTGTTTCGCGCCCCAAACCCTTGATCCTACAAGCGGGCCAGCGCATCAAGCGGCCCCATGAACATTCTCATTATCGGATCCGGCGCGCGGGAACACGCGCTCGCCTGGAAGATCAAGGCCTCTCGCCTCGTGGACGAGGTGTGGTGCGCGCCCGGAAACCCCGGAATGGATGCGCTCGGCCCCTGTTTCGAAGTGAAGTCGGATGATTTGCCAGGGCTGGAAAAGCTCGCCCTGCAGCTTGAGCCCGACCTGATCGTCATCGGTCCGGAACAGCCCCTCGCCCTCGGCCTCGCCGACCTGCTGCGCGCCCGCGGATTCGACGTCTTCGGGCCATCGAGGGACGCCGCGCAGCTTGAAGCCTCCAAGGGCTTTTCCAAGGACCGGATGGCGAAATATGGCGTGCCAACGGCGCGCTATGGCCGGTTCACCGACGCAAATGAAGCGAAAGCCTTCCTCGACACGCTGGAAGCACCCTTCGTGCTGAAGGCGGATGGTCTCGCCGCCGGCAAGGGCGTTGTGATCGCCGACACCCGCGCGGAGGCCGACACGGAAGTCGAAGCGATGCTCGGCGGAAAGTTCGGCGATGCCTCCAGCGAACTCGTCATCGAGGCATTCATGGCCGGCGAGGAGGCGAGTGTCTTCGTGATGACCGATGGCAAGGCCTGGATCACCCTTCCCGCAGCTCAGGATCACAAGCGAATCGGCGAGGGCGATACCGGCCCCAATACCGGCGGTATGGGGGCCTATGCACCTGCACCTGTGATGACGCCGGAGCTGATGGCACGTGTCGAGGCGGAGATCACCAGACCGTTAATCGAGGGCATGGCGGCGGACGGCATGCCCTATTGCGGCGTGCTCTATATCGGCTTGATGATCACGCAGGACGGGCCGGAAGTGGTGGAGTTCAACTGCCGCTTCGGCGATCCGGAATGCCAGGTGCTGATGGCCGGGCTCAGCGGCGATGTCGTGCCGCTCCTGCTTGTGTGCGCAACGGGCGGGCTGTCAGCGCAGATGGGACAGCTGCTCGAACTGGACACCTTCCGCCCTTCAGCGACCGTCGTGATGGCAGCCCCCGGCTATCCGGGCAACGCGCAGACAGGCATCGTGATCACCGGGCTCGATGCGGCCAATGCGCTGGAGGGTGTGACGGTGTTCGAAGCCGGAACGAACATCAATGCGGCCGGGGAACGGGTCAGTTCCGGCGGACGAGTCCTCTCGGTCACGGGCACCGCGGACACGCTGGAAGAGGCGGTTGCGCGCGCCTATGCCGGGGTCGACGCGATCAGCTTTCCCGGCGCGCAGGTGCGCAACGATATCGCCTGGCGCGCGCTGCCGCGCGAAGGGTAAGCCCTACTTCGTCACCCAGAGGAAGGTGCCCGGCTTCAGGTTCCCGAACACCATGTCCCGGTCACGGACGGAAAACACGATACACCCATTGGAGCGGCCGAGCTTGCCATGGGCGTCGAGGAAATCCTCCTCGGCATACCAGGCCGCATGCATCACGATGGCACGCGCACGCGCATTGGCATTGTCCTGATCGATCCCGTCCAGACGCAGGGAACGCCCATGCTTTCCGTAATACTCCTCCGCCGTGATGAAGGCTCCGCGCGGCGAGGCGTTCGATCCGCTGACGCTGGAGAAACTGTCGAGCCAGCCATCATGATCCGGGTCGGAACCGAGACCGTGGGCGGCGCGGAAGGCCTCAACGCGGCCCGTTTCGAGATCGAGAATGAACAGGCGCGCCTCGTCGGAGCGCAGGCCGTAATCGACGATCACCATCACACCGTTATTGGCGAAAGCGCCGGTCCTCGCCTCCCGCGCCGCCAGCGCTTCGGTCAGAACCGCGTCGCGGATCAGGCCATCGGGGTCGAGCTTGGGGGCTTGCGCACCTGCCGAAGCAACAAGGATGATGGCAGCGATCAATGCGAACACAAATTTCAAGGCGCGCCTCCCGCTGCGGCAGTCTTGGCCTTTCGGGCCTCGCGGTTATGCTGCCCCCGATACCAGACGAAAATGGGGCGGAACATGTCAGACGCATTCACCGGCACACGCGACGTCAAGGACGCCCATCGCTTCGATGAAGCCGCGCTTGAGGCCTGGATGCGCAAGCATGTGGAAGGCTTCGAGGGCCCGATGACGGTGGCGCAGTTCAAGGGCGGCCAATCCAACCCGACCTACCGGATCGCCACACCCGGACAAGCCTATGTCCTGCGGCGCAAGCCGCCGGGAAAGCTGCTGAAATCCGCCCATGCGGTCGATCGCGAGTACCGGATCATTTCGGCGCTGCACCCGCTCGGCTTCCCGGTCGCGAAGCCCTTCGGCCTCTGCGAGGATGAGAGCGTCATTGGCACCATGTTCTATGTCATGGCCTGCGTGGAGGGCCGCATCTACTGGGACCAGACCCTGCCGGATCTTCAACCCGATGAACGACGCGCGATCTTTCATGCCCAGTGCGACACGCTGGCGGCGCTTCACAGGGTCGACTGGAAGGCTGCGGGGCTTGAGGGCTATGGCAAGGAGGGTGACTACGTGGCCCGACAGATTCATCGCTGGTCCGGGCAGTACAGGGCATCGGAGACCGAAAAGCTGCCGAAGATGGACGCGCTGATCGAATGGTTGCCGCAGAATATCCCGCCGGGCGAGACGACCACCATTGTCCACGGCGACTACCGGCTCGACAACATGATCCTCCATCCGAGCGAGCCGCGCGTGCTCGCGGTGCTGGACTGGGAGCTTTCCACCCTCGGCGATCCGCTGGCTGACTTCACCTATCACCTGATGAGTTGGTTCCTGCCCGCCACCCATACCGGCAATGCCATTCGCGACATTCAGGATCTCAACGCCCACGGCATTCCCACTGTCGAGGACTATGTCGCGCGATACTGCGAGAAGACCGGGCGCTCGGGGCTTCCGGAATATGACTATTACCTCGCCTATAACGGCTTCCGCCTTGCTGCGATCCTGCAGGGCATAGCGGGACGTGTGCGCGACGGAACCGCGGCGAGCGACCAGGCAAGGGCCATGGCGGCGCGCGTCCCTGCACTCGTTGATTTCGCACATGGTTTTGCGGTGAAGGCGGGGCTGTGAAGGGGGCGGTGTCGCGCATTCTCCTGCTCGGCGCCACCGGAACAATCGGCAAGGCGGTCGCGCGCGAACTTGCAGGCCGGGGACATGAGGTTGTCGCACCCGTAAGGACGATCCCCGAGGACGGCGACAGGCCGACTGGTGTCAGCTATCGGTTGGCGAATGTATGCGACCCGGCCTCGCTGTCCGAGAATGGCATCTGTGGCGAGCGGCTTGACGGGCTTGTCTCCTGCCTCGGCTCGCGCACGGGCGAACCGAAGGATGCCTGGGCGGTCGATTTCGAGGCCAATCGCAACGCGCTGGAAGCGGCGAAGGCGGCCGGCATCGGCCGCGCCGTCTATCTCTCGGCGATCTGCGTGCAGAAACCCAAACGTGTGTTCCAGCGCGCCAAGCTCGCCTTCGAGGCCGAACTGCAGGGCTCAGGCATCGACTGGTCCATCGTCCGGCCGACGGCCTTCTTCAAATCCCTGTCGGGTCAGGTGGAACGGGTGAAAGCTGGCAAGCCCTTCCTTGTTTTCGGCAAGGGCACCGAGACCGCCTGCAAGCCGATCAGCGACGCCGATCTCGCCCGCTTCATGGCCGATTGCGCAACCGATCCGTCGCTTGCCAACCGCATCCTGCCGATTGGCGGCCCAGGTCCGGCCATGACGCCGCGCGATCAGGGCGAGATGCTGTTTGAACTGGCCGGCCAGCCTTTGAGTTTCAAATCCGTTCCGCCGACCATGTTCAGCCTCATGGGCGGATTGCTTGGCACAATCGGCACACTTTTCCCGCCGCTGCGCGCTAGGGCCGAACTCCTGCGCATCGCGCATTATTACGCGACCGAATCCATGCTGGTCTGGGACAAGACAAGGCAGGCCTACGACGCCGACGCGACACCGGAATTCGGCAGCGATACACTGCGCGCCCACTATGAGGCCATGCTGCGGGCGGGCGAAGACGCCGGTTTACGCGAGCACAAACTCTTCTGAGCCCATGCTCTCAACAGCCTTCCTGTTCGAGCTTTGAGCCATAGGCGACGACGCCGTCATCGCTGATCGGTTTGAGCACTTCAGCATAAGCCCCGATCCGCGCATCGCTCCACTCTTCGGCGAAATCGTCCACAATGGCGAAGCGCTCGCCGACATGCTCAAGCACATGGTCTCGCCTCAGAAGGGCGAAATAGTCGAACAACTCCAGCGGGCAGCCAAGGGCGTGCTTGGCCGCCTTCATCCGCTCTTCGGGCTCGGTCATGTAGCTGACCGGAATGTCGCGCTTTTCGAGAAACCCAACGGTGCGCGGCCACTGGACGCTGTAATAGTTCCAGGCATTCGGCATCATGAAGCCGGTGACGAAGCTGTCGGCGGCGCTGGCATCGTCCGCGCCCTTTCGCGCGCGGAAGTCGGCGAGGAAGGTCTCCGCGTCATAGCTCGTAATGCCGTGGATCATGAAGAAGGCGCTCTCATGAATGCGTCCGCCCTCAAGGCCCGGCGTGATCACGCTGGCACAGGCGGAGATGCACGGACCAGCAATGATGACCGGCATCTCCTGGCCGCGCAGATAATTCGCCATGGTGATCGCGGTGAGGACATTCCCGCCGCGCGAGGTCAGCACCAGGCGCTTAGCGTTCGGCATGAACTCGCCGAGCTTCAGGAACTCCAGCGGAAAGATGCCCGACCGCCAGCAGATGCTCTCGCCATCGCTCAGCATTTCCACCGTTTCACCCTCACCCGAAAGGCAGGCCTCGACAGCGGCTTCAGCGTCTGGACCTGTGAGGGCGTCCGTGTCGGCGACGGCTTGCAAAGGGCCGCACAGAGACAACAGGAACAGGGCAAGGATCATTCGCATCATGATGTCAGGCTCTTCGCGATTGGTCAGGGGTTCATTCCGGCGGGCTTGCGGGCTTGCGCGGACGGCGCTGGCTGGCCAGACTGTGCGGCCGGTACCTGGCGTCCCGACGCCGTCTGGCGCGCAGATGGGCGAAATAGACCAGCATGGTCACCACGATCAGCGCGATGTTCACCAGTCCGACCCAGAACAAGGTCTGCAGCGATGCCTGCACGTCCACACTCCAGAATTGACGAACCCGAAATAGACTGGTTCGCCGTGCTGTCACCTGCGGAGCATCGGTTTCCACAACGGAGCCCGCCTGTCGCCCTCGCTTCGAGGCACCAATGGTTCTATATGCGCGAGCATGGCTGATCCCCAAGAGCCCATTGCACAGGTGCCGCAGGGCAACCTCCCGGAACTCACGGTTTCGGAACTCGCCCAGGCGCTGAAGCGCACCATCGAGACAAGTTATGATTTCGTCCGGGTGCGCGGGGAGCTCGGACGGGTGACGGTGGCACGCTCCGGCCATCTCTATGCCGACCTGAAGGACGACAAGGCGGTGCTCTCCACCGTGATGTGGAAGGGCAATGTCGGTCGGCTGAACTTCCGCCCCGAGGAAGGGCTGGAGGTGATCGCCGAGGGCAGGATGTCGACCTATCCGGGCCGGTCGAACTACCAGCTCATAGCGGAGACCATGCGTCCTTCGGGCGTTGGCGCGCTGATGGCGCTGCTCGAGGAGCGCAAGAAGAAGCTCGCCGCCGAGGGCATGTTTGCCCCCGAGCGCAAGCGACCCATCCCGACCCTTCCCGCAACGATCGGCGTCGTCACCTCGCCGACAGGTGCCGTGATCCGTGACATATTGCACCGCATTCGCGAACGCTTCCCGGTTCGCGTCATTGTCTGGCCGGCGCTGGTGCAGGGCGATCTTGCCAGCGCCCAGATCACCGCCGGCGTGAAGGGCTTCAACGCGATGACCGGCCCTGACCGGCCGGACGTGCTGATTGTCGCGCGCGGCGGCGGTTCCATTGAGGACCTCTGGAGCTTCAATGAGGAAGATGTGGTCCGCGCCGTGGCGGCCAGTGACATTCCTGTCATTTCAGGCGTCGGCCACGAGACCGACACGACACTGGTCGATTTCGCCGCCGACCGGCGTGCGCCGACGCCGACGGGCGCAGCAGAGATGGCCGTACCTGTGCGCTCGGAACTTCTGGTCGATGTGCGCGACCGGGACGCACGGCTCCTGCGGGGCCTGAAGCGGATCGCAGATCTGGCCCGCAGGCACCTGAGCGCGACCGGTGCGCGCCTGCCGCGCCCTGACGCGCTGCTCGGCGCGCGCCGCCAGCGGCTTGATGTGGCCGAGGCGCGGCTCTCCGGGGCACTGCGCACGCGGGTGCAACTCGCCGAGCGACGCCTGAACCAGGCCGCCGGACGCCTGCCAAGGCCGCAGGAAATCCTCGGCAACAATCGCACGCGCCTCGACACGGCCGGACTGAAACTCGCCGCAGGCCTTTCGAAATCGGTGGACCGCAAGCGTGCCGCCTACGCACGCCCGGCCGACCGGATGCGCCCTGAACTCGTCACGGCAGACAATCGCCGCAAGCGCGAGGCCGTGCAGGCCCGCTTTGATCGCCTCGCCCGCCGTGTCGAACGTCGCCTGAGCGAGGATCGCCAGCGCACGCTGAGCGCGGGGAAACTGCTCGAAACCCTGTCGCACAAATCCGTGCTCGCCCGTGGCTTCGCGCTGGTACGCGGAAGCGATGGCGAGGTCGTGCGCAATGCGGGCCGTGCCCTCGAACTGGGTGCGCTGTCCCTGACCTTTGGCGACGGCGACGTCGAGGTCCAGACCGTTGCCGAAGGCACGCCACGCGATACATCGCCAAGGAAGAAGCCTGCCGACAAGTCCCAGACGCCCGGCAGTCAGGGCTCGCTGTTCTAGCCGCGCGCAGTGTCGGCTCTTCCCGACCGGCGCGAACGGGGTTAAATCCGGCATCATGCTGAAACAGACACGTCCCCGCCTGCCCGGCGAAGCCGCGCTGAAATATGAAGACGCCACTTACACCGTTCTGCGCAAGGGCGATTTCGTCGTCTGCGCCGTGACGGGCCGGCGCATCCCGCTCGCAGCGCTCCGCTACTGGTCGGTCGACCGGCAGGAACCCTATGCCGATATCGACGCCGCCACTCACCACATCCGCAATGGCGAGGCGCCCTGATGGCGCTGTCCGGACTGATTTCGAGCCTGCTCATCGCTCTTGCCGGTCCGCAGGCCCCGACACTCAAGGCGCCTGCGCCAGAGCCGCTGCCCAATCCGCCTGAACGTCATTGCACCGGCGCGCTTCAGCAGGGCGGGCTGATCATCTGCAATGTGCCGGACGGCGCGCGGCTCCTGTTCATGATCGGAAGCTACTCCACCGAACGCGGCCCTGGCATACACGCTTTCGGTCTCGACACGGACGCCCCATCCACGGCCTCGGCCATCATTGCCCTTGGCGATGACATTCTCGCAGCAGAAGACCTCGTCATCTCCGAGCGCGAGGATGAATACCGCGTGCTGGAGGGGCTCGATTGCGACAAGGTCGATGCGCGCACGCCCGAGCAGAAGGAACATGCCGGCATCAGCTGGGTGAAGAAGCAGGAGGCGTTCGAGACCCTCTCCGATCCGGTCTCCGGCCTTGACGACTGGCTGCGCCCATCCGAGGGACGCCCCTCCTCCCCCTTCGGCCCAACGCGCAAATATATCGGTGTCTCCGCCGTGACGGGTGAGCCCTGCGAGACGACAAGCGTGCATCGCGGATACGACATCGCCGCACCGGTCGGCACGCCGATCCTTGCGCCCATGGCTGGCACGGTGACGCTCGCCGATCCCGATCTCTACTATGAAGGCGGCACGGTTTTCCTCGACCATGGCTACGGGCTGGTCTCGGTCTTCATGCACATGAGCGCGCTCGATGTGGAAGCCGGCGATGTGGTGGAGGCGGGCGAGAAGCTGGGCGAGGTGGGCAATACCGGCCGCACCACCGGGCCGCACCTGCACTGGGGACTGAAATGGCGCGATGTCACCAGCGAGGATCGCAGCGGGGATTTCTATATCGATCCGGCGCTGTTGCTGGCGATGAGCGGAAGCGACTGACCTTTCTCAGCGAAAGATCAGCGTGGAATATTGGACCCGCCGCACTCAGGCGACTCCACGACCTTGCATTGCTTCCTGTTCGATCCGCTGGCCTGATCAGGCCTTGCGCGCCCGCACCACCATGGAGCACCACATCAGCGGTCCGCGTCCGGCACCCTTCCAGGTGACATCGGCAAAACCGGCGCGCTCAAGCATGTCTGTGATCGTCTTCGGGCTGAAGAATTTGATATGGCCGCCCGGCATGTCGACCATCCAGTGGCTGTCATACTTGTTGGTCAGCGCGAGAACGAGATTCTTCACATAGCCATGATAGGGCGTGGTCAGGATGATCCAGCCGCCGGGCTTCAGGGCCTTGTGGCAATTCTGCAGCATGGCCTCCGGATCGAAGAGATGCTCGACCACTTCAACGCTGACAATGCCGTCAAACCCGTCCGCAGGGCCCTGTTCTGGCGGAGCCTTGATGAGGTCTGAGACGAAATAGTTCGGCCCCTTGAAGTTCTGGCTGGCGAGTTCAATCCCGCTTTCCGACGGATCGGTGCCCCAGGCCTCGAAGCCGAGACCGTGGAGCCAGCTTGTCACCTGTCCGGCACCGCAACCGGCATCGAGCACAGCGCCGCTGCGCGAGGGCAGCAGCGATTCAATCGCCGGCAGATTATAGGCATGGTGACCGGGAGAGCCGACATCGCCGAACTTGTAGGCTCCCGTTGCCTCAACCGCATGATCCATGCTCTTTCCCCTTTGTCTCGTCTCGGCGTCTCGTGTCGGTTCGACATGCAAGAGTCAATCCAGCCACTGTCGGCGCATCCGCTGGAATCGCTTAGGCTGGCAGGATGAAACTCTCACATCTTCTTGCCGGTATCGACGAAGCGGGACGCGGGCCCTGGGCCGGGCCGGTCTGCGCCGCGGCCGTGATCCTCGATCCGGCCCGTCCGATTGAGGCGCTCACCGATTCCAAGAAGCTGACGGAGAAACGCCGCGAGGCGCTCGTCCCGCAAATCGAGACGCTGAGCCTCGCCTTTGCAGTGGGCTGGGCGAGCGCCGAGGAGATCGACGCGCTGAACATTCGCCGCGCGACGCATCTGGCCATGCAGCGGGCGGTTGAGGGCCTGACACTCCGTCCGGGTGCCGTGCTGGTCGATGGGAATGACGCGCCGGATCTCGGCCTGCCGGCTCGCGCCATCGTGAAGGGTGACCTGACCGAGCCCGCCATTTCGGCGGCCTCGATCCTCGCCAAATGCGCGCGTGACCGGCTGATGCGAGAGCTCTGCGCGGCCCATCCGGGCTATGGATTCAGCCAGCACAAGGGCTATGGCACCGCCGCCCATGCCGACGCGCTTGCCTGCCTTGGTCCCTCACCACAGCATCGCCGCAGTTTCGCCCCCGTGAAGCGCCACCTGTCAGGAGAAGTTTCCATGAGGGCTTCGCGGGTTTAACCTTGTCGCGGCTTCTGTGGGAGGACGCCAAGGTGAGATTTCAGCGTTTTGCATTCGCCCTGCTCTTGCTCGGTGCCGTCGCCGCGACCGCACACGCCCAGACCAAGCGCGCCTTCATCGTCGGGATCGGGGACTATGAGGAGTTGCCGGATCTCGAAAAGACGGTCGGCGACGCGCGAGGCTATGCCGAGATTTTCGAGGAGGAACTCGGATACGAGGTCACCCTGCTTGATGACAATCCCGGCCGGGTCGAATTCATCACCGCCTTCGATGCCTTCCGCTCTTCCATCGCGCCGGGCGATGATGTGGCCTTCATCTTCTCCGGCCATGGCTGGTCTGACGGGGCGGAGAACTATCTCGTCCTGTCTGATGCCGAGCAGGACGCCTCCGAAATCCAGCTTACACTCGATACGGTCGGTGTGACGCGCTTCATCCTGGAGAACATCAAGTCGCGCAATCCGCGCGTGACGATTGCCATTATCGATGCATGCCGTGACTATCCCTTCGCCTCGATCACGCGTTCGGGCTTCGAGAAGGGGCTGGTGCGCACCGAGGTCTCCGAGGGCACAATGGTGATGTATGCGGCCGGTTCGCATCAGAAGGCGCTCGACCGGCTCGGTGCCGACGACCCCTCCCCCTATTCGGTGTTCACCCGCGTGCTCCTGCCCAAGCTCAGCGAGGCCGACCGCCCGCTGCATGACATTGCCCGCGAGGTGAAGACCGAGGTCCGCACGCTCGCAGAGGAAATCGATCACGACCAGAACCCGGCCTATTATGACGAATTGCTCGGGGATTTCTGCCTGTCCGGGGAATGCCGGGAAGTCGCGCCGGCAGGCCCCGGTCCCGACACGGCAGCCTTTACCGAGGCGACGGCGATCGTGGGCACTGAGGAAGGCTGCCGGGCGCTGTTCAACTATCTTGATGATTTTCCGGACGGCAAGCACCGCAATGTCGCCCGCATCCTCCTCAATCAGCCAGAATGCGCCTTCCTGGTCGAAACCGAAAGCGTCGTCGACCCTGAGGGGCTCACTCTGGTCGGCTTCGAATTCGAGAAGAATTTCGGCGGGCGCGGCAATGACCGCTTCGATGCTGTGGCGCCACTTCCCGCCGGGGGGGCCTGGCTTGTGGGCTATTCTTTCAATCCGGAGATCCAGAAACAGGCCTATAAGGGCCGCGGGCGGGGTCCCGGCGTCTATGCCGTGCGTGTCAATGCCGAAGGCCGACTCCAGGCCAGCGAGCAGGTGATGGAGGGCCATTTCATCAGCGATGTCGTCACCGCACCGGCGGGCGATGACGGCGTCTGGATCGCCGGCGGTCTGCGAAAGAGCGAGGATGACGCCAGCGAACAGCTCATTATCCTGCGCGTCGACAAGTCGGGCAAACTGATCGCGCGCGCCTATATCGACTCCAGTGGATCGGTCGCCGAATCTTCGGACGTGAAGCTCCTCGACCGGGTCATAAATCGCGCCACTCATGCCGTGCCAACAGAGGATGGCGGCGTGCTGGTCGCCGGCATGCGAATTGTCAGGGCGATTGAAGACACGAAGTCCGGGAGCGAGGTGATCGAGGCCATGTTCCCGCTCTTCGTGCAGCTCGATGCGAAGGGAACAGTCATCTCCGAGATCGACTACACCGACGCTCTTGAGACACGATTCTCGGCGATGATCTCCGATGGCGAGGGTGGCGCATTCATGGCCGGCTACGGTTACGAATTTTCCCGCGATGATGAAAAGCAGGTTCTTGTCGGCCAGATCGGGCCAAAGGGAAGCGATGGGGGCTGGTTCCTCGACGACACGGATTCGAGGGTCCTGAGCGGACAGACACCCGTTGCCATTGCCAGGATCGATGGCGGTCTCGCTGTACTCACCAGCATGGATGCCGGTGTCTCGAAAGGCGCGCAACAGAGTCTCTACATGCTTCGCGCCTTTTCGTTCGAGAACGAACTCCTGTGGCAGCAGAAGATCGCCAAGCCGGGAAACCTCATGCTCACTGCCCTTGAAACCCTTGAGGACGGCCGTCTGGTTGCGCTCGGTACCTATTCCGAAAGCGGAGCGGTCTATTCCAAGAGCGACCGGCGCCCGGTCTTCAAAGGCATTGCGATCGCTTTTGGCGAAACGGGCGAGATCGAGAATGAGTACAGCTTCGGGGAGGGCGAGAACCGCTTCCAGTCCATCCAGCAGGGCCCGGACGGCAACTTCTGGGTGGCCGGCCTGACCGATGCCGGTACCTCCAACACTGGCACGCAGGACGCCTTCGTCGCCAAGCTGAAACTCGACTGAGCCAACCGGGAGTTCAGACCGTGATCAGGACAGGCCTCTCAATCGCTCTGGGTGCATTGGTGCTCGCCGGTCAGCCCGCGCTGGCCGCCGGAAAGAAGGCGCTGATCGTCGGGATCGCGGATTACGAGGAACTCGCCGACCTCGAAAAGACCCTCGGCGACGCGCGAGGCTATGCCGAGATTTTCGAGGAGCAACTCGGATACGAGGTCACACTGGTCGAGAATGCGACACGGCGGGATTTCCTCATCGCGCTCGACGGGTTCGTGAACGCCATCGAGGCCGGTGACGAGGTGGTGTTTGTCTTCTCCGGCCATGGCTGGTCTGACCGCACGGAGAATTATCTCGTCCTCGCCGATGCGCCGATCGATGCACCCGAAGCCCTGCTGAAATCCGAGACCATACCAATCCAGCTCACCGTGCTGTCGGCCATTCGCGAGAAGAAGCCGAAGGTCACGATTGCGGTGATCGATGCCTGCCGGGACTATCCCTTCGAAAGCTTCACGCGCAACGCGTTTGGCCGGGGCCTTGCCCGCACGACCGCCAGCGAAGGCATGCTGATCTTCTTCGCCGCCGGTGCCGGAGAGCAGGCGCTCGACCGGCTTTCGGACGATGATCCGGAAGAAACATCGGTCTTCACACGCGTGCTCCTGCCGCGCCTCGCCGACACCAACCGGCCGCTGACCGACATTGCGCGCGAGGTGAAGACGCGGGTGCGGGAAAAGGCGATGAGCGTCGATCACCGCCAGAACCCGGCCTATTATGACGAGCTCCTCAGTGATTTCTGCTTTTCCGGCGCTTGTCGCACCGAAGCCGGGCTGGACGCGGAACAGTCCGCCTGGATCGCAGCCACGTCGGCAACCGAGTCGGGCGAATCCTGTCGCCTGCTGTCGGCCTATCTCGATGATTTCCCTGATGGCCAGTTCGCCGCGCAGGCGAAGCTCCTCTCCGATGGCCTCTGCACGGAAGCCGCAGACGAAGCTGGGCGTCCGGAGATCGTCGCGGACCCGCTGCTCGCCACGGAGCCGGACTTCTCCTTTTACAAGACGCTTGGCAGCGCAAGGGATGACGAGTTCCGCTCCGTCGCACCGATGGAAGATGGCGGGGCTTGGTTCTTCGGCTCCACCTTGCAATCAGCCGACGGTACGCGGAATTTCTACGCCGCCCATCTCAATTCGCGCGGGCGGATGGTCGCCTCGGCGAGTTGGGAGGATGGCGCACAGGCTTGGGGCTATGACGCAGCCCCTGCGCGGGATGGCGGGGTCTGGGTGGTTGGCGGCATTGACCGCGGCAAGGAAAGCGTTCCGGGCGAAGGGATTTCGGAACGCGGTCATATCGCGCGTCTCGACAAGCATGGCGAGGTCGTCTTCTCGACCGATCTCGCCCGTGAGGGCTGGTCGCGTATCTATGGTGCCACGCCCGATGGTGAGGGCGGAGTCTGGGTCGCCGGTTTCCTCGACGTGGCGGGAGACTGGCAGCGCAAGTCCATCTATGTCGCGCGCTTTGATGCCGATGGCGAGCTGCTGTTCGAGCGCGCCTATGAAGACGCCATGGGCGAGCAGGCCTTGGCCATTGCCGCCAAACCGGATGGCGGTGCCTACGTCGCTGGCCATACCCGTTTCGAGGATGGCGAGCTCAGCGCCGACGCTTTCATCATGGAGATTGATGATCACGGCGAGATTGTCTGGGAACAGCGCTCGCGATTTCCGGGCTATGACATCGCACTTGGCCTTGATGCCCGCGAGGATGGCGGCTTCTACCTGGCAGGCTTCACCGAATATGAGGACCAGCCGGAATATGGCGAGCAGATGGACATGAGCCAGCTCGGCATTGTCCGCAATGCCTTCGTCGTGTCGATCGGGCCGGACAGGTCACTCGACTGGAGCCGGACCTTCGGTGATGACGGCACCGGAGTGCGCGCGGCGGTCTCACTCGGGGCCGGCAAGGGCGGCTGGCTCGGCGGGTACACCACACTGAAGCCCGGCGGCGGGTCGCTCGGACCGGCGGACACGACAAGCCCGAATGGCTATCTCCTGCGCATTGACGGCACCGGCGAAATCCTCGCCCAGCACAGTTTCGGTGGCGAAGGCAATGACGACATCATCGACATTGCCCGTGGGCCCAATGGCGAGATCTGGATTGCTGGTGCCACGGAAAACCCCGCCACCAACAGCCAGGACGCCGTCGCCGCGCGTATGATGATGGAGTGAGCGCAGCGGCGTTTACGTTTCGTTAAACAAGCCAAACGAATCTGCCCTTCATGTTAACCATGGAGGCGGTGCGCCCATGATACCGTTCGGATGGCATCGCTGGCGCGGGGAAACCGGCCGGAAGTACTGGTTCAAGATCCGACTGACCGACCGTCACATCCCCGATGATGGCGGGATTTACGTCTTCGTGCGCCGACGCTTCTTCTTCTTTCTGGAGGCGCTCTATGTCGGCAAGGCGGCGAATTTCCGCTCGCGCCTGACCGGGCATGAGCGCTGGTCCGAGGCCTGGTGGGTGCATGGCGCCACCGAGCGCCACGTCATGACCGTGCCTGACCGGCGCGAACATGTGCGCATCGAGGAAGATCTCATCCGCGGGCTGAAGCCGAAGATGAACAATGTCTATGTGCCCCGCCACGCCAATGACGCGCCGCACCATCCGAAGCTGAAAAAGCGCTGGCAGATCCGCAAGGTGGTTGCCAGCTTGTTCAGGCCGAAACAGGGCGGGCTGAAGGGTTAGCGCCGCCCGAACAGCCGCTCAATGTCGGCGAGCTTGAGTTCCACATAGGTCGGGCGGCCGTGGTTGCACTGGCCGGAATGGGGGGTGGCTTCCATCTGGCGGAGCAGCGCGTTCATCTCATCTCCCGTGAGACGACGGCCTGAGCGGATGGATGACCGACAGGCCATGTTGCCCATTGTCTCCTCGAAACGCTCCTTCAGCGCGAGGCCCTCTTCCAGCTCCGCGAGTTCATCGGCGAGGTCGCGGATCAGGCCCTGAATATCCATCTCTCCGAAGAGCGCAGGGGTCGCCCGCACGCACACCGCCCCGGCCCCGAACGGCTCCACCTCAAGCCCCAGTGCCAGCAATTCCTCTGCCCGGTCGGCCACAGCGCGCGCACCCTCATCGCCGAGTTCAACGACCTCGGGGATCAGCAGCGCCTGGCGCTTCACGCCATTCTCCGCCATCTGGCGTTTCATGTCCTCATAGACGAGGCGCTCATGGGCAGCGTGCTGATCGACGATGACGATGCCATCGGCGGTCTGGGCGACGACATAAGTCTCATGCAACTGCGCACGGGCAACGCCGAGGGGGAAGTGTTGCGCCGGCGCGGTGGCCGGTTCCGGCTCGAAGCGGGCCGAGGGCGCGTGGGCATATTCGCTCTGGCCCTCGTGGACTCGCGCCTCCCCGGCGAAAGACGGTGCCGCCATCGGCATCGAATCAGAGCCTCGGATCGGTTGAGGGAGGTCCCAGCCCGCGCCGGGACGGGACGCGCTCTGATAGGGCACGCCTGTCCCGGCCTGCATCCGGCCGAGCGCAAAGCCTGAGACCGTGGTCGAAGCCCTGTGACCGGCTTCGGCCAGGCCGTGGCGCAGCGCCCCGATCAGCAGGCCGCGCACATTGACGGCGTCGCGGAAGCGCACTTCGGTCTTGGCCGGATGGACGTTCACATCCACGCCCTCAGGATCGAGATCGACAAACAACGCCGCCATGGGGTGGCGGTCGCGCGCAAGGAAATCGGCATAGGCCGCGCGGATCACGCCGGTGATGAGTCGGTCCTTCACCGGCCGGCCATTGACGAAGAGATACTGGTGCTGTGCGGTGCCGCGATTGAGCGTCGGCAGGCCGGCAAAGCCCGAGACCCTCACGCCCTCGCGCTCGCCATCAATGGCGATGGCGTTCTCGCGGAACTCCCGACCCATGATCGCGCCAAGCCGGGCGAGCTTCGCCAGCTCCGCTTGGCCGGTCTCGGCATCCAGGCGAAAAACCGTCCGGCCATTGCTCTCAAGTGTCACCGAAACATCGGCGCGCGCCATTGCGAGGCGCTTCAGCGCGTCGGAGACAGCCTGGGTCTCGGCGCGTTCGGACTTCATGAATTTCAGCCGTGCGGGCGTCGCAAAGAAGAGATCACGCACCTCAACCAGCGTGCCGTGGGCGCGGTGCCCGGTCCACGCGGCGGGGCGTGGTGCGCAGACCTGTCCGGCCTCGGAATTGATCTCGAAAGCACCGGTCTCGCCAGCCGCGCGCGAAAGGACACGGAATCTCGACACGCTCGCAATTGACGGAAGTGCCTCGCCGCGAAAACCCATGGAGTGGATGTTGAGAAGGTCCACCTGGCCTCGTGCGTCGGGCACAAGCTTGGAGGTCGCGTGGCGGTCGAGCGCCACGGGAAGCTCGTCAGCGCCCATGCCGCAGCCATCATCCTCCACCCGGATGAGCGAAAGGCCGCCAGCCTCAATCGTGACCCCGATCCGCGTCGCCCCTGCGTCAAGCGCGTTCTCAACCAGTTCCTTCACCGCCGCAGCGGGGCGTTCCACCACCTCACCTGCGGCGATGCGGTTCACCGTCTCCGGCGGCAGGCGACGGATGACGGGGCGCGGAAGGAGGTAGGCGCTATCTGGCATGGCCGGACAGAATAGCGATTCGGGGCCGGGAGTCCCAGCGCGCTTGTTCGTACGGTCAATGTCAGTCCGGCAGGTGTGGCGCTTTCAGTCCCGAGCCTCCCCGGCGCAAGCACAAGCCGGGGTCCATGGATCGAGGCTGTGTCCGGGCGAAAGAGCAGTTTTTTCGTTCTGCGCCGCCCGCTCGCATCAACAGAGGTTCGCGCACACAGACCCCGTGCACTGGTGCTGGCTTGCGCATCGGGCACGCGTGAGAGATCAGCGCATATTCTTGAGAGATTGCCGAGCAGGCACCGCGAAATCTGCGGGTACCTCACGTCCCCGGCAGTTTCACCACGGCGCCTTTCGGGCCTTCGATGCGGATGTCTCCACCACCGGTGGCGCTGTCGGTGGCTTCGGCTTCGGGTTGGTCGCCAGCGGCGAGGATTTCGTCGGCGAAGTCGCCTGGCTTGCGGATGATCTTCGCGCTGTCATAGTCGATCTGGGCGCGAATGATCGGGTCGGTCGCGATGGCACCGGCCTCGCGAACGGCGCGGCGTTCGATGTCTGAGGCGTTTTCGCCGACATTCTGGCCGAAGGCGAAAGTGACATTGTTGAGGTCCGGGTCAACCTCCGGCGGGCGGGCCTGTCCGGCTTCCGGCGGGCGCAGCGCATATTCCGGCGGGACCGTCAGCGGGGCCTTGGTGACGACCTTGAACTCGTCCGGCGCCGGGCGCTCGCCGCCAAGCGATCCGCAGGCGGTCACTGTGCCGAGCGCCACGGCGAGTGTGGAGAAGGAAATCAGCGTCTTCATGGGGTCGGTTCCTTGTCGAAACGAATGGGCAGCCGCGCTCCGGCGTCAGTTGCCCTCCTGCACCTTTTCTGCGCGCGATACTAGGTATTGGTCCACAAACAGCAAGATGGCACCAACAGTGATGGCGGCATCGGCGATGTTGAAGACCCAGACAAACCAGATCTCCGAGAAGTCGATGAAGTCCACCACCGCGCCATAGCGCGCCCGGTCGACCATGTTGCCAATGGCACCTGAGATGACGAGCGCGAGCGCGATGGAGGTCGCCTTGCGCGCGGTGCGGAACAGCCAGACGCCGAAGCCGATGGCGATGACACCGGAGATGGTGAACAGCACCCAGCGCATGATCCCCTCGGCCTGGAAGGCACCGAAGCTGATGCCGCGGTTCCAGACCATTGTGAGGTCCATGGGGCCGGGCAAGGCGACGCTGCCGCAGGCCGAAGCGAGGTTCACGCCGGACGCAAAACATTCCCAGGGCGTGAAAATCTCCTCATGGGAGAGGATGAGGTGCTTGGTCCACTGATCGAGCACGAACAGGACGAGCATGAAGATGATGATCCCGGCGCGCCAGGGCGTGGCATCGGCCCCGCGTCCCCAGAAGCCCGTCGGCGGCGAAGCCTCAGCCATGAGCGGCCTCCCATTCCTTCACGGCGGCCGCATCGCGCGGCGTGATGTCGGGGAAGTGCGGATCGGCGGTCGTCGGATCGAAATACTTCCAGCTGCGGGCGCATTTCACACCGTCCGCGCGCCTGAACACGACGCCGACGCCTTCAACATCTTCGAGCGTGAAGGCGTCCGGCGGCGGGTCGCCATGGATGAGCGCGGCACCTGAGGTGATGAAGATGTCAGCGGCGCTTTCGCCCTCGAAAGCCTTCAGCAGGTCTTGATCCGTGACATGGACCTCCGGCGCGGCCTCGAGCGAGGAGCCGATGGTCTTGTCACGGCGCTGCACCTCGAGCGCGCCGGTCACGACGCGGCGGACGCGGAAGATCTTCCCCCATTTCGCCGCGATGGCCTCGTCGCGCCAATCTGAGGGCGTTTCGGGGAATTGCATGAGGTGCACGCTCGGAACATCGTCGCTGAAGCGGGAATAGCCGAACGTCTCCTCCGTCGTGAAGGGCATGACCGGGGCAAGCCAGGCGAGAAGGCGGTGCAGGACAAGGTCCATCACGGTGCGCGCTCCGCGCCGGCGCGTGGATGAGGGCGCGTCGCAATAAAGCGAATCCTTGCGGATGTCGAAATAGACCGCCGAGAGGTCCACACCGCAGAAATTGATGAGCAGGCTCATCACGCGCTTGTGGTCATAGCCCGCATAGGCAGCGCGAATGGCGGGATCGAGTTCGGCAAGGCGGTGCAGCACCCAGCGTTCGAGGCCGTCCATCTGGTCCACAGAGATGATTTCAGTCGCGTCGAAGTCTTTCAGTGCGCCGAGCAGATAGCGGAAAGTGTTGCGCAGGCGGCGATAGCTCTCAGCGCTTGCTTTCAGGATCTCATCGGAAATGCGCAGATCCTCGGTGAAGTCCGAGCTTGCCGCCCAGATTCGCAGAATCTCGTTGCCATATTGCTTGGCGACTTCTTCCGGCGCGATGGTGTTGCCGATGGATTTCGACATCTTCCGGCCCTCGCCATCGACGACGAAGCCATGGGTGAGAATCGCCTTGTAGGGCGCGATGCCACGGGTGGCGCAGCCCTCCAGAAGCGAGGACTGGAACCAGCCGCGATGCTGGTCAGAGCCTTCGAGATAGAGATCGGCCTTGCCGGATGCGTCATCGATGATGCCGCGCTTGCGCAGGGCGAAAGCGTGGGTGGTGCCGCTATCGAACCACACGTCGAGCACGTCGGTCACCTTCTCCCAGCCCTCCGGGTCAATGATGTCGCCGCAAATATCGGCCACGCTGGCGGAGAACCAGGCCTCCACACCGCCTTTCGAGACCATGTCGACGATGCGGGTGTTGAGGGCGGTCGCGGTAACTTCATTGAGCGCGGCAGTGTGCGGCTCACCCTTGGTATTGACGAGGATGGTGATCGGCACGCCCCAATTGCGCTGGCGCGAGACGAGCCAGTCGGGGCGGTCCTCCACCATCGAAGTGAGGCGGTTACGGCCGATCTTCGGGAAGAATTCGACGTGCTCGAGCTCGGATTTCACAAGTTCGCGCAGGGTCTTTCCGTCCCGACCGGGCCTGTCCATGGCGATGAACCATTGCGGCGTCGCGCGGCGGATGACGGGGGCTTTCGAGCGCCAGGAATGGGCGTCGCGAATGGTGGTGAAGCCGCGCGCAAGCAGATTACCGCTCTCAGCCAGCGCCCTGATCACCTCATCATTCGCTTTGCCCGGCTCGCCGCGCTTCTTGCCCGAGGTGCGGATGATATCGAGCCCGCGAAAACGCTCGGGCACCTCATCGGTGTAGCAGCCATCGGCATCGACGATCTGGCGGATGTCGGACGTCTTCCGCCCGCTTTCGACCCAAACATTGAAGTCGTCCTCACCATGGGCCGGCGCCGTGTGCACGAAGCCCGTACCGGCATCGTCTGTGACATGCTCTCCGCTGAAAAGCGGAACGCGATGATTAAAGAACTTATCGATTTCTGAAAGAGGGTGGCTGACCGACTGAACAAACTTGGGATCGAGATCAGCCAACCTCCTGAAACGACTGACTTTTGCCGCGTCCATCACCGACTTTGCAAGTTTGTCAGCGATGATCAAACGCTCGCCAGCCTTACCATACGGAGCGAAACCCAACTCCTCTTCGCTCAGCACTTCATCGACTTGATAGATGCCGTAATCTACATCTGAACTAAAACTAACAGCCTGATTGGCGGGTATCGTCCACGGCGTGGTTGTCCAGATAACGACGTAAGGCGTGGCTCCATGAAACGCCGCTCGGGTTGCCTCAGGCTGGCCGTCTTCCGCTCGCTCCGCTTCGCTCCAACCAGTTCCATCGAACAGCGCTCGAACAGGAAACTTCACCCAGATCACCGGCACCTTGCGGTCGTGGTACTCCACTTCCGCTTCCGCCAGCGCCGTGCGTTCCACGGGGCTCCACATGACCGGTTTCGCGCCGCGCACGAGGCGTCCGCCCATGGCGACCTTCAGGAATTCCGAGACGATTTCCGCCTCGGATTCGAAATTCATGGTGAGATACGGATCGTCCCACTCGCCCTCGACGCCGAGCGCGCGGAATTCGCGTCGCTGCACCTCGACCCATTTGGCGGCATAGTCGCGGCAGGCGCGGCGGAACTCGTCGCCCGGCACGTCATCCTTGGTGCGACCCTTGGCGCGAAAAGCTTCCTCCACCTTCCACTCGATCGGCAGGCCGTGGCAGTCCCATCCCGGCAGGTAGGAGGCGTCAAACCCCGTCATCTGGCGCGAGCGCACCGTGATGTCCTTCACGATCTTGTTGAGCGCGGTGCCGATATGGATGTGGCCGTTCGCATAGGGCGGGCCGTCATGCAGGATGAAAGGTGCCGCTCCCCTCGCCTTTGCGTCGGCGCGGAGCTTGTCGTAAAGCCCCATCTCGTCCCATTTCCTTATCCATTCAGGCTCGGCCTTCGGCAGGCCGCCGCGCATGGGGAAGTCGGTCTGGGGCAGGAAGAGCGTCTTCTTGTAGCGTTCGGCTGCGTCGTCCTGGGTGGGGGTGGTCGTGTCGGTCATGGGCTCGTGCGTGGTTCGGGAAACTGGTGGGGACTGGAATGGCTCACCCGGACGCGGAAGGCCCACGCACAGCGCGCGCAGAGCCTCAGGCGTCCGGGACGCTAATTCGTATGGCGTGCAGTCCGTCCATGCCGAAGGGGCTTAGCAAAGGGGTTGCGGGGCGTCCAACACAAAAGGCTTTGTCCCCCCTTCGTCAGCTTCGCTGACACGTCTCCGGGAGAGGGAAGTGGCCCGCGAAGCGGGTCGAAGGGGGCAAGAGGGGCAAAGAAAAAGGCGCGGCACTCTTGGCACCGCGCCTCTCATCAATGCATCAGCGGAGCTTACTGCTGGAAGCCGCCGCCATTGCCGCCCGGCGTGCCGGTGCGCTGCGACGGATCGGCGGAGAATTCCGCGCCGAGGCCGGAGGCGATCGACTTGAAGACCGTGAGGTTCAGCTCAAGGTTCTCGAAGGTCTGACCAAAGTCGAGGATCAGGTAGCGCGACACCAGCACCGATTTGGAGCCGTCATTATTGCTTTGAACGCCAACCGAAACTGCGGCCTTAGAGAGGTTCCACTCATTGATGCGGTTCATGTCGGTGTTGTAGGCGGTGCCGGCCCAGGTGGCGGCCATTTCGATGCCGCTGCACGAGCCGGCATTGCAGGCTGTTCCGTAGAGGGCATAGCGCAAGCCTGTCTCCGAGTCCTTCGCCACCACATAGGGGTTGCCGTCGCCCGCCTGGGCATCCTCAACGGTGCCGCCACCCGAACGGGCGAGGCGCTCGAGGTCGGCGAGCGTGACTGACTTGATCAGGCCGTCGGCGGGTGCCGGGGCGGGCGCAGGCTGGGCCTGCTGGCCCTGCATGGGCTGGCCGGTCAGCGGATTGTTCTGCTGGGCGCTGGCACCAAGGCCAAGCGCTGCGACAACTGCCGCGGCGGCGAAAGTCTTCATGATGGTTTTCATCTCTCTTGCTCCAGTCTTTGTCCCCGCATGGACCGGTCTTGAGAGACTGCCCCCCAACGGCACCCGGGCCAATACGTCAATTGTCCAGTCTAAACATCCGGCACGGGCGGTAAAGCCTGTGCCGCAGAGGTAAATCTCAGACGAGTGAGGCATTTTCTGGCCGATTCGGCGTCAGTGTGCATCTGACTCACCAATTCCTCCAGCGACCCGAAACGTGCCTCGGCACGGAGGAAATCCATGAAGGCGACCTCCATGAGCTTTCCGTACAGCTGTTCATTAAAGTCGAAGACATGAACTTCCAGCAACGGATCGCGCTCGCCGGTCGTCGGGGTCCGGCCGAAATTCGCCACGCCTGCGTGCCAAGGGCCGGCCTCGAATCGCACCGCGACAGCGTAGATGCCGTGACGCGGCTCAATCAGTTCGCCGAGGCGTGTGTTGGCAGTGGGAAAGCCGATGGTGCGCCCACGCTTTTCGCCATGTTCCACCACGCCGGAAGCTGTCCACCAACGTCCGAGCAGGCTTGCGGCGAGGCTGGGGTCGCCTTCGTGCAGGGCTTCGCGAATGGCGGTGGATGAGACCTTTGCCGCGTCTGCGCCGTCCTGTTCGAGCACAGGCACCACCACGCTTGTGGCGATGCCGTGTCCGGCACAGTGGCGCACAAGGTTTTCAGTCGTTCCGACGCGTCCGCGACCGAAGCGGAAGTCTCCACCAACAGCGACATGCGCCGCGCCGAGGCCTTCGGCGATCACACGGTCGATGAAGGCTTGATCATCCATGTGGGCGAGTTCGTCACCAAAGGGCAGCTCGAACACGGCATGCGCACCGAGCTCGCGAGCGATTTCAGCACGCTTTTCAGGTGTCATCAGGCGAAACGGGCCGCTCGCCCGGCCGAAATAGACCCGGGGCGGCGGCTCGAAGGTTGCAAGCGCCCAGCCGCGTCCGCCATGCTCACCGGCGGCACTGGCGGCATCGACCACGGCCATGTGGCCACGGTGCAGGCCGTCAAAATTGCCCAGCGCAATGGCTAGTCCGCGCAAATTATCCGGCACGCCGCGCCAGTGACGATGGATCGCGAATCCGGTATCTGGGCCGGTGTCGGAGGAGGCCTCAGCTGTCACGGCGGGGTGCGACCACCTGTGCAGTGCCCACCACAACCGGTTTGCCGCCAACCGAGCAGGAGACCTTCAGCTCGACGCGGCTGCCGCGGTCAATCTTCTCGGCCACTTCCGCGCGCGCGGTGACCTCGTCCCCGATGCGAACCGGGCGTTTGAAGCGCAGTTCCAGCCCCGTGAAGATGGCGCCCGGCCCCGGCAGCTCATTGCCGAGAAGGGCGGAAATGTAGCTCGCCGCAAGGGCACCATGGGCGATTCGGCCCTCGAACTGTGTTGTGCGGGCGTATTCCTCGTCCATGTGGAGCGGATTGTAGTCTCCGGAGACTTTCGCGAAGAGCTCGATGTCTTCCTCGGTGATCGTGTGCACCATTTCGACGAAATCACCGATTTCGAGATCCTCGAAGAAGCGTCCAGTGTGTGTCTTGGGCATATCGCTTGCCATGCCTGTCTCCGAATTCCTGCGGCTCAGCTTCTCCTAGAGTGCTCTTGCGCGAAGGAAAACCCTTTCGCGCCCGCTACCAGTCGAGCTCGGGCATGGCGTAATCGGCCATGACTCCCTCACGGGAGAGCAGAAGCCTGACGCTCCTGATGAAGTCGCCATCATGCTCGTGCAGGCCGGTGCCGACATACAGCGATGGCATGTTTTCCTGATTGGCACCGCGAATGTCGGTCGCCGGACCGTCGCCAATGGCCAGGATGCGCCCGGCCGGCGGCAGGGCGGCGAACTCGCTCAGCAATTCGCGGGCGCGCTGGTAGATCGGCGGATGCGGCTTGCCGGTGAGGATCACGTCGCCGCCAAGGCTCGCATAAATCTTGCCGAGAATACCGCCGCACCAGTGCAGCCGTTCGCCCACCCTCACCTGAAGGTCGGGATTGGGCACGACCATCGGCAAACCCAGGCGGAAATAGCCTTCAAGCTCGCTCTGATAGCTCTCCGGGCGGTCGTTGAAGCCGTCGCGCAGACCCATGGCCACGATGAAGTCAGCCCCTTCCGGATCGGTGACGAAATCGAGGTCAAGGCCGTCATAGAGCCGCCGGTCGCGCTCCCAGCCTTCGTCAATGCCGATGGCAAGCACTTTCGACCCCTGCCGCTCGGCCAGCCAGGCGCGCGTTGTGTCACCGGAGGAGACAAGCGAATCATAGGCATCACGCGGTACGCCGAAAGGCTCGAAGTAGCGCTCCACCTGCTGGCGGGGGACCGGTGCATTGGTGATCAGGATCACTCGCCCGCCCTGCTTGCGGAAATTCTGCAGCGCACGGACAGAGCCGGCAAATGCCCTGCGGCCATTATGAACAACGCCCCAGACATCGCAGAGGATCGCGTCGAAACGGTCGGCAATGCCGGCCAGACCGTCGATTTCGTTCACGGCTTGCATGGCGTCGGTCTTCCTGTCGTAAGCTCGGCTGGCGTGAGTGCGGGGAGATTTTCAGCCGACGTTGCGCACGGGGGGCACGAATCCGTCAGGCGGCGTGGTCTCCTCCATCAGCGATGCCTTGATCGGGCGCGGCGTGCCGAAGACATGGCCCTGGCCATAGGGAATCTGGAAGTCGAGAATCTCTGCGACGCTCGCCTCATCCTCGATCCGGTCGGCGATGAGCGAGATCTGGTAGCGCTCGAAGACCGGATTCACATCCTCAGGCGACAGATCGCGATTGATGCCGGAAATCGGCCGCGCCCCACCGGGCGACATGTCACGCGCGAGCTTGTCGCCGGCAATCTTGACGAAACGGATGCCGGCATCCTGCAGGCGCGGCAGGTCGAGCGCGAGGGTCTCCACATGATCGACGGAGAAGCGGAAGCCGAGCGCGACGAGCCGGTTCATGTTCTCCCGCATGGTGCGCGAGCGCGATTCGAACCGATCCGCCTCGATCTCGAAGATAACCGCGCCGGACAGATCCTGGTTCTCCCGCATGAACTGCAGGAAGGATGGGAAGACATGCTCGTCTTCGAGCGAGGCTGCGGAGATGTTGCAGAAGACACCGACGCGACGGTCGCGTTCCGCGAGCCGCCGCACGATCTGAACGGAGCGATAAAGCGTCCAGCTGTCGATGGTGCCCAGCAGGTTTGCACGCCTTGCGGCGTCCATGAATTCTGCCGGAAGGATCAGCGATCCGTCGGCATGACGCAGGCGCGTGAAGCTCTCATAGAAGCGGACGCGGCGGTCTGGCAGCGACACGATCGGCTGCAAATGCATGTCGACGCGGTGGCTTTCGAGGGCATCAAGCACCGCGCGCAGCGCCTTGTCCTCGCTCGTCGATACAGGTGCGGCGGCGGGTGCGGCCCCGTTCAGCTTCGCCTCGAAGGTCTGGGTCAGGCGTTCGATCAGGCCTTCGAGCTGCTTCATCTCGCTGACCAGTGCGTCGCGCCGCTCGGTCAGCTCATGCTTGACGGTGGTCTCGACAGCCTCGGTGCGGGCCTCGACGACATCCATGCGCTCGCCCACATCACGCTGGACGACGGCGAGTTCATCGACTCGTTCTTCGATTCGTTGCGCACGTCCGCCGCGTGTCAGCGCCATGTGCAGCTGGGTGAGCGCAAGGAACACGATCGCGCCGCCGACGCCTGCCAGCACCCAGTCCAGACCGAACTGCGTGCGCGCCGCCCAGGCTGCGCCCGCGCCGATGCCGGCATAGACCAGCACCATGAAAAAATGGGCCGCTGCACTCATTACGCTTTGCCTCGCTCCAGCCAGCTACTCGCACGTCAATCTAGGGGATTAGCCCTGAAGGGTTAATGAATTCCATCCAATTCTTCATCTTTCCGCAGGATTCCCGCGGCGGATGGGACACACGCACCTGTTGCACCTTTACCATAGGGCGGCCGCGCACTGAAATTTCACTGCACTTCGATTTTGACAGAACCAAGCTGAGCGTTCTAGCAATTTGGTCAAACCTGTCCCCCGGACCGCGGCCTCAACAGGCCGGTCGGGGGCGATAAGGGGAGAGAGGGGTCCCGTTCGCGGGGCCCCTCCGTCTTTTCGGGCCAGACGCTAGCGAATTTTCGAGCGCTGGGGCTTTCGGTTTATCTGGACCCGACGCCGACAGGCCGGCCGGCCACGCCCGCGCGCCAGCCCGAAGGCAAGGCGGACTCCGCTGTCGGCCAGCTGAGCTTCAGCCCTGTGCCCCAGCCGCAGGCGGTGTCTGCCGCCTCGCCATCTACGAGCAGCGCGTCGGCCACACTTCCCTCGGGCGGGCACCTTCCGATCCACGCCACGCGCGGGCCCTGTCCGCCGCGATAAACCACCCGAAAGCCGAGCCGCAGACCGTCACGCGCGGCACCGAACACAGCAACATCGCCGCGGTCCATCAGGGGGCCGGCCTCGGGTGTCAGGTCGGCGAGACGGAAGGCATAAACACTCAGCGGAAGATCGCGGAACCCGCGCGCGCCATCATCCATGGTCGCAATGGCGTCGCCATATTTGTGCATCTCGTTCAGCAGGATCACGGTCTCGCCGAGGCCCTCAGGGCCATAGATGGTAAGCTTGCCCTGCCGTCCTGCCTGCCAGCTTGCCCGGCGGAGTTCATCAAGCCCCTCAATATCCTTTGAGGCGAGCGAGGGCAGGAAAACCGCATCGAGGAAGCGCAGATCCTCGACCGTAAGCGTCATGGCAGCGCCGGCCGGCGCGCCGAACAGCAAGCGCTTGCCCCCGGCGATGACCAGCACGCACTGACCGGGACGCTCGTCCGGCAGGACTGGCATGCCGCCGCATGGCAGGAGGTAGAGGCCGCGCGGATCGGTAACGGGCGATCTCAGCCGCTCCTGCGACCGGGCCTTTGCCGCCGATGCGCCATTGGTGTCACCTGCGGCCGTCTTGGTCTCGCCGTCCCCGCCCCCACAGGCGGTCGCGAGCAGCATGGCAAGGGTCACAGCGAGCCATCTCATCCGATCCGGGCCTCTGCGACTTCGGCGACGATCCGGTTTTCGGTCGCCGCAATCCCCTCGATCTCACAGCGAACCACATCGCCAGACTTCAGGAATTTCGGCGGGCCGTGCGCGACGCCGACGCCCGCAGGCGTGCCGGTGAAGATGAGATCGCCAGGCTCCAGCGTCATCGCCTGGCTCAGATGGGCGATCTGCTCGGCGAGAGAGAAAACCATGTCGCCGGCCCGGCCATCCTGGCGCAGTTCACCATTGACCCAGCAGCGAAGGCGCAGCGCATGGAGACTTCCAATCTCGCCCGGCGAGGCCATCATGCGCCCGATCGGCGCATGGGTGTCGAAACTCTTGCCGATCACCATGGTCGGCGTGGCGCGCTGCCAGTCACGTACGGAATAATCGCAGCCGACCGTGATGCCGGCGACGATCTCCATGGCGCGGTCGGCCGGCACATGGCGACCATGCTTTCCGATCACCGCGACGAGTTCGACCTCGTAATCGAGCGCGTCCGAGACAAAAGGCTTCATGACATCGCCATTGGAGCGGTTGAAGGCGGTGACGGCCTTGGAGAACCAGGTCTGCACCGCAGGCGGCTCGCGACCGGTCTCGCGGGCATGATCGTGATAGTTCAATGCGATGCCCATGATCTTTCCGGGCCGCGAGACAATTGTGCCATCTTCTGCGAAATGCGGCACGGCTTCTGTCTTCATTGCACAATCCCCCCGATTCGATAGGTCACGCGTGACCGGCAAGCCACACCTGCGACCGGAATGCGACAGTCAGTGTGCGTCTCAATTGAACGGGCACTTACCGGGCCCTACACCTCGACGCTTTATTGTCGGGGAGAAGGCATATGGATATTGGCGTTCGTTCGGAAGCCCTGTCCCTCAGAAACCTCTTCCGGTCAGGCCATTTCTTTCGCCTGCCGGCCTTCCAGCGCTCCTATGCCTGGGATGATGATGAGGCGATCGCGCTGTTCAACGACCTGCGCGACGCCATGGCGCTACGCATCCCGCATTTCATCGGCACCATCGTCCTGGTCGAGGATCCCGACCGGCCGGGCGTTCTGGAAATCGTCGACGGCCAGCAGCGCCTGACCACGCTCACCATCATCATCGCCGCGATCCGTGACCTGCTCGGTGCCGACGCCTCCGTGCGCGCCGATCTCGTCACGGCGCTCTGCGATGACAGCCGCCGACAGGGCACACGCTGGCGCCTGACGCTGAACGAGTTCGACGCGCCTTTCTTCAAGGCAACGGTTCAGGAAAGCGGCGCCACGCTGGTCGGCGACGAGCATCATGACGATGTGCAGAGCCGCGAACGCCTCGCCGGCAACACGAAGAAGATCGTGAAGGCGCTGCGTGAACTGCCCAGGCGCGAGCTTGCCGATCTCGCGGCCTTCGTGCTGGACGGGGTCAGCCTCGTGACCGTCTATGTCGCCGACCGCGAGAATGCCCACCGCGTCTTCATGATCATCAATGACCGCGGCAAGGGGCCTAACAATCACGACATTCTGAAAACCGAAATCCTCGAGAAATCAGGCTTCAGCGAAGACGAGATCAACACGTATGCGCGGCAATGGTCCTCTTACGAGGCCCGCATTCGCGGCCGCGGCATGGACGATCTGTTGCAGAACATCCGCATCATCATGGACAATGGAAGGACTGGCGGGCCGCTGCTTGCCACCTTCCGCAAGGTGGTTCTGAACCGGCTCGGGCCGTCAGTCTTCATGGAAAAGGTGCTGCCGGCCTATGTCGAAGCCGAAGAGGCGCTGCAGAATTGCGCACTTCCGGGCCATGAGAAAGCCGGACCGCAGATCGAGAACGCCATGCGCCACCTGTCCGGGATCGAGCATGCCATGTGGCGTTCCGCGACGCTGAAATTCATCGTCGAGCGGGGTCATGATCTGGAAGCGGCCCGGCGCTTCTTTCCGCTGATGGAGCGCCTCGCCTGGGCCCACCAGCTCGTTTTCACCGAGAAGAAGCAGCGCGAGAAGCGTTACAAGCGTGTCATCGAGGCGATTGATGACGACCGCGTGCTGTTCGACGGCGAAGGCCCGCTCGCCATTTCGCGCGAGGACAGCAAGAAGATCGCCGAACGCCTGCTCGGGCGGTTCACGTCTATCGGACAGCGCCGGGCGCTGGTCATGCGTCTGAATGCGGCGATGCCCGGCGGAGAGATCGTGGCGGCACGCTCCGACGTGTCGGTGGAGCATGTCCTGCCAAAGAGCCCGGAGGATGGAGACTATTGGCTGACGGTCTGGCCGAACTCTGCGGTGCGCGCACAGCTGACCGATTCCATCGGCAATTTCGTGCTGCTGCCGAAGGAGGTGAACACACGGGCCGACCGGATGCATTATCACGACAAGCTGAAGGTCTACTTCAAGGACGGAGCAGGCGACGCCTATGCCATCACGCGCGACCTGCACGACATCCACACCTGGACGCCCGATGTCGTGAAACGCCGCACGGTGCGGCTCGCCAATACGGTGCTGCGTGCATGGGGGCTGGAGACGATCCCGGTGGATTGACCCCCCCCCTGTCTGTTGAAGATCTGCTATCTTGGCGTTGCAGAGGGGAGCCCGTCCCCCCTGTCTGTTGAAGATCTGCTATCTTGGCGTTGCAGAGGGGAGCCCGTCCCCCCCCAGGGTCACGAGCCCGTGTGGGAGCAAGGGCCCCCTCTGCGTGATGTTTAACCTGAACAGTTGCTTGGGACGGCAGATCCCGCATGACATGGA
>Ga0081520_100123_pt1 | contig 57482 bp, 58 predicted proteins | sample HotLakmasection1_FD_70988 | JGI IMG/M metagenome (GOLD analysis project Ga0081520, IMG submission 70988) | Hypersaline microbial mat communities from Hot Lake, Washington, USA - Section #1 (SPADES assembly) (version 2) | ecosystem: Environmental > Aquatic > Non-marine Saline and Alkaline >... | reverse complement strand
GTTCCGCCAGTGGCGGGGCAGGGGGAGGGCTTGCAGGCCGGGCTTCGGGATCAGCGGGCAATGGGGGGGGCCCGGGGGGGGGGGGGGGGGGGGGGGGGGGGGGGGGGGGGGGGGGGGGGGGGGGGGCGAACAAAGCCCCCCCCCCCCCCCCCGCCACCACCGCCGCTGCACCCGGCGAGTGCGAGGCCGAAAGCGAGTGTCAGTGTTCCAAGCGCAGTGCTCAGCTTCAGTTTCGAACCGTGAGATGCCATCGCCCGTTCTCCTTTGTCTGGCCCTTGGTCGATCCTGCGTCCGGCGCGTCAGGCCTGCAAGACATCGTAAACGCTTTTGTGCAGAACAGGCAATGGTGTGATCGTACGGTCACAGTCCTGTTGCAATTTGCGGTTGATTGTCGTTGTACGTCAGAAATGATCACGTCTCGCCTCGTTCAAGGCCGGGGTCAGTCGTGGGATTGCCGCAGCGCGCATTCAGTAAGTTCCTGCTCGACCCGGCACTGAAAGGTGTCGTCGCGCTCCTGCTCGTTATCTCCTTCACCGCGACCTGGCGCGGCCTGTCGGATTTCATATCCGTGCAGGACGGTGTGGCCAGCGGGCTTGAGTTCCGGCTGCTGGTCTTCCTTGTCGTGCTCGCGCTCACGCTGGCCATGTATGTCGCGCTGCGCGAGGCGATGCGCTGGCGCAACTGGAAGCGCGTGATCCCCGGCCTGCTCGCGGTTGCGCTTTACGGGCTTCTCGCCCTCTGGTCGGTCGGTTTCGGATACGGCTTCTGGTGGAGCCTCGTGGCCGGAGAGGCGACGAGCGCGCGGGAACTGGAGGCGGCCGCCGCTCAGATCCGCGACGATGCCCTCGGTTTGTCGGCCCGCGTGAAGGCCGCTGAAACCGTGATGTCCGACGCGGCGGGCCTGTCTGAGGAGAAGGCCGACATCGAAGCCTTGAGCGGCGGCACGTGCGGTGTGTCTTCCGGAGGTGGTGAAGGCCCTCTTTTCCGGGCAAGGATGGAGACCAACCAGACCATCACCAGCCTTTCAGGCAGCCTGCGAACGGAATGGTCCCGGCCACTGCAGGAGCGTCTCGACGCACTGTCTGCAGAACTGAAGACCACAAGCCGCCTCACCGACCCTGTGGCCTTGCAGGAGGCCTTTCAACGCTTCGAGACGACGGCCCGCGACATCGCCGCGGAGGCGCAGGCGCGCGGGGCTGCCTATGCCACCCAGCTCAGCGCCAAGGCTGACCAGCTTGACCAGCCGCCTGTCGGCTCCGAGGTGCCCTATTGCCACGATCCGGACCTCGCCCGGGCGCTTCGCCTCACCGCACAGTCGCTGACCTTCACTGAAACGGTCCGATCTGTGAACTGGCGCTATTCCGGCGGGCAGGAAGGCGTCGCCCGGTCGATCGAGACGCTCTGGGCAAGCGTCTTCTCCCTCAACCTGCCGCCGCTCGACGGACGGTCCCTGATCGCGCTGATTGCGTCGGCGGCTGTCGATCTCGCACTTGTCGTCTTCGCCATCTTCCAGTCCGTCGCTGCGGCGGAACGGATCCGAACGCCGGCAAGAGAGCGCCGCGACGCTGACATGGATGAACTGCGTCGGCAGCGAGATGCTGCGTTTCAGGCGCGCGACGCCGAGAAGGCCCGCGCACACGAGGCCAGCGGCCAGTTGAAAGCCGCACAGGACGCCCGCGACGAAGCGCGGCGCAGGGTACGCGAACTCGAAGACCAGCTGCAATTCGATCCTGAGCCAGAAACGCTGAAAGCCATTCGCGTGAAGGCCGCCGACATCTCCCGTTTCCTCGCCCGACTGCAGGCGGCCACCGCCGGAGGATCGGACAATCGCGAATGGGTCGAGCTTCAGGACCGGCTTGAAGCGCTGATCGATGATCTAGTTTCACGGGCTGACGCCGAGTGAGGACGAGACCCATGCGCGCCGCCCTGACCATCCTGCTGATCCTCGCCCTCGGGGGCTGCCAGAGCCTGATCGCGGCTGTTGCGAAACCCGATGTGACGACCGAGCGCGTCGAGCTTGAGGGCGGGGCGTTCCGGCTCGACCCGGCGCATGCCGCGGTCATCTTCCGGATCAACCATCTGGGATATGCCGACTATATCGGGCGGTTCGAGGTGCTCGACGCCACGCTCGATTTCAATCCCGAGCGCCCGGAAGCCTCCAGCCTCATGGCCAAGATCGACATCGCCTCGCTCGACATTGCCAATGATGATTTCGCGGCCACGCTGACCGGCCCGGACTGGTTCGATGCAGAGGCCCATCCCGAGGCCCTGTTCCGGTCCACCGCCATCGAGGTGACCGGCGAGGACACCGGCCGCATCACCGGCGATCTGACCCTGAAGGGTGAAACCGCTCCGGTCATGCTGGACGTGACCTTCAATGGCGCAGGCGATGACCGGCTGCGCGGGGCCTATGTCGTGGGCTTCTCGGCCAGGGGCGAGTGTGATCGCACCGATTTCGGCGTCGACCGGTTCAGCGGGCTCATAAGTGATATGGTCAGAATCGAGATCGAGGCGGAGTTCCTGCGCCAGTAACCATCAGTCCGAGCCCGCGACAGGCGCGAAAGGAGAGCGTGATGAGCCGCACAGAAGACCATGAACCGGCCGTCGCGCCCGTGCCCGGCTGCCCGTCGCTCGACAGTGTGATCGTCCCGCGCGCCCGCGACATCGGGGCGTTTGAGGTCCGCCGCGCCCTGCCATCGGCCGAGCGCAAGCTGGTCGGCCCCTTCATCTTCTTCGACCAGATGGGCCATGCCATCATCTCGCCGGGCGAGGGGCTCGACGTCCGCCCGCATCCGCACATTGGCCTCGCCACAGTGACCTATCTCTTCGAGGGCGGCATCATGCACCGCGACAGCCTTGGCAATGCGCTGGAAATCGCGCCGGGCGCGGTGAACCTGATGACCGCTGGCAAGGGGATTACCCATTCGGAGCGTACACCAGAGGACAAGCGCGCAGACAGCAATCCGGTCTACGGCATCCAGAGCTGGATCGCCCTACCAAGGCGGCTGGAAGACACCGAGCCGGCCTTCGCCCACACACCCGAATCCGGCTTGCCGGTGATCAGCGATACCGGCAGCGACGTGCGCCTGATCATGGGCCGACTTTATGGCGAGACCTCTCCGGTCACGACCTATCAGGATATGTTCTACGCCGATGTTCGCCTGTCAGCCGGTGCCAGCATACCCCTTCCGGCCGATCATGAGGACCGGGGGATTTACGTGCTTGAGGGCGAGATCGACGTGGCGGGCGACCGTTACGAGGCCGGTCGGATGCTGGTCTTCCGTCCGGGCGACGAGATCACGGTGCGCGCGCGAGAGGATTCGCGGCTGATGCTCCTTGGTGGGGAAACCATGGACGGGCCGCGCCACATCAAGTGGAATTTCGTGCACTCCGACATGGAGGCCATCCATGCGGCAGAAGAAGCCTGGAAGGCGGCGGACTGGGAAAGCGGTCCCTTCACGCTTCCAACGGATGACAACAGCGAGTACACCCCGCTCTGATGAAGCTGCTTGTTCCGCCGCCGCTCTGGGCCGTGTTGGCCGGTGCCCTGATCTGGGCGCTTGCGCACCTCCTGCCACAGTTCGCCTTCAGCTTTCCCGGCCAGTCCATCCTCGCCAATTCCTTTTTTGGTGCCGCAATCGCTCTCGGAACCGTCGCGATCGCAAGCTTCCTGACGAAGCGCACCACAATCAGCCCCCACACCCCGCAGAAGACCTCCACACTCGTCACGACCGGGCTCTACAGTTTCTCGCGAAACCCGATGTATCTCGCCATGCTACTCGCACTGATCGGTTTCGCCATCGCGCGCGGGCACCCGCTCGGCCTGCTGCCCGTCATCGGTTTCATCATCGTGATCGAAACGCTTCAGATCCGGCCCGAAGAGGCGGTGCTGGAGGAAAAATTCGGCGAGCACTACCGTGCCTACAAGGCCCGTGTGCGGCGTTGGATATAGTGCCGGCGCGACCAATCTGTCACTCGACGCTGACAGCGCATCGTGTACACTTCGTCCGAAACTAGCCGAAGGCCCATCATATGCTCGACACACGCAACATGCCCCACGCCATCATCATCGGCAGCGGGGTAGGTGGCCTTGCATCGGCAGCGCGCCTCGCGGCCAGGGGCTACCGCGTCACCGTGCTCGAAAAGCTCGATGCCATTGGTGGGCGGGGCTACACCCATCATCGCGACGGCTATGTTTTCGATGCGGGCCCGACCATCATAACTGCGCCCTACATCTTCGAGGAACTCTGGGAGGCTTGTGGCGGGCGGCTGGAAGACGATGTCAGGCTTGAAGCCTGCGATCCCTTCTACAAGATCCGCTTCGATGACGGCTCGGTGTTCACCTATCGCGGTGATCACGCGGCGATGCGTGCGGAGGTCGAACGTTTCAGCCCCGGCGAGGGCGTCAATTACGAGCGTTTCCTGAGGGAAAGCGAAAGGATATACAACACCGCCTTCGAGAAGCTCGCCGCGGTGCCCTTCCACTCGCTCAGCTTCACCCTTGGCACCATGGCAGAGCTTGTGAAGCTCGGCGGCTACCGGACCGTACATGCGAAGGTGACAGATTTCTTCCGCAACGAGAAGCTGCGGACCGTCTTCAGCTTCCACCCGCTGCTGATTGGCGGCAATCCCTTCTCGACGACCTCCTATTACTGCCTGATCGCCCATCTGGAGAGCAAGTTCGGTGTCCACTACGCCGTGGGTGGCACCGGCGCGCTGATCCGCGGCATTGCCGACCTCGTGGAGCGCAATGGCGGCAGGATCCGCCTCAATGCCGAAGTGGCAGAGATCACGGTCGAGGATGGTGCGGTCTCCGGCGTGCGGCTGGCTGACGGCGAGCATGTCAAGGCCGATATCGTCGTCTCCAATGCCGATGCCGCCTGGACCTATGGCCAGCTTCTCAAGAATCACAGGCGCAAGCGCTGGACTGATCGCAAGCTGAAGAATGCCGATTATTCCATGAGCCTGTTTGTCTGGTATTTCGGCACCAACCGGCAGTTCGAAGATGTCGGCCATCACACCATGGTGCTCGGGCCGCGCTACAAGCCGCTGCTGGATGACATCTTCAAGGAGCACCAGCTCGCCGAGGATTTCAGCCTCTACCTTCACCGTCCCACCGCCGCCGATCCGGGCCTCGCGCCCGACGGGCACGACGCTTTCTACGTGCTGGCACCCGTGCCGCATCTGGCTTCCGGCGATGACTGGAACGAGATTGGCGAGGCCTTCCGCGCGCGGGTGCAGGCGCGGCTCGAAGAAACGCTGATGCCGGGGCTGGGTGAGGCGCTGACGACGAGCTTCATCACCACGCCCATCGATTTCCGCGAGCGGCTGCTTTCCTATCAAGGCGCGGCCTTCTCGCTTGAACCGAAACTCCTGCAAAGCGCCTGGTTCCGCCCGCACAACAAGTCCGAGGAGGTGAGGGGGCTCTATCTCTGCGGTGCCGGCACCCATCCGGGGGCGGGACTTCCGGGCGTGGTGTCCTCGGCAAAGATCGTTGCCGATCTCGTTCCCGAACCGACCGCACTGGTGCGGGGCTAGCCGCGCTCGAAATCCGCCAGCACGGCATCCGCCGCGAGCCGTCCCGACATGGCCGCCATGGGCACACCGGCTCCGGGATGCACCGACCCGCCGGCAAGGTAGAGCCCCGGCAGCTTCGAGCGCGCGCCCGGCCGGTTGAAGCTCGCAAAGGCACCATGATTGGCCCGCCCGTAGAGCGAACCGCCTGTACCCGGAAAGAGCTGCTCGAAACCGTCGGGCGTCGTGATCACGGCATTGTCCAGCGTGGGCTCAACCTGAAGCCCGCAGACCTCCATGAGGCCGAAGGCGCGCGCCTCGAGTTCTGCGATCTGGCCCGGTGAGAGCGCCGCCCGGTCGCCATCGGCGGGCGCATTGATGAGCGCGAGCAGGCGTTCCTGGCCGTCAGGTTTTGCGCCGCCGATCCGGTCCTGCGCGCAGACATAGACCGTCGGCGCATCGGTGACGGTGCGGCTGTCGAACACCGCACTGAACTCCCCCTGATAATCCTCGGCGAAGAAGACGTTGTGATAGTCGAGATCGAAGCCGGAGGTCTCAGCATTCAGGCACCAGGTCACGGCCGAGAGCGAACGCTCCGCGCGGGGGATGTCCTCGGCCGCCTTGCCGGCCTTCGCACCCAGCAGCCCTCCACCGAGCGCCGAACTCGCGCCATTGAACACGACCGCGTCGGCGCGCAGTTCCTCGCCACCAGCCAGCCTGACGCCCGCAGCGCGTCCGCCCTCGACAATGATCTCATCGACATGAGCACTGTAGCGGTACATGGCACCGAGGCGCTTCCCCACCCCCTCTATCGCGCCCGCGACCGCCCGCATGCCGCCCTTCACGAGCCAGACGCCTTCCTGCTCGACATGGGCGATCAGCATGAGCGTGGCGGGTGCCTTCATCGGGCTCGATCCGACATAGGTCGCATAGCGCCCGAAAAGCTGGCGCAGGCGTGGATCGCTGAAATGACGGCCGAGCTCCGCCCAGAGCGTCGAGAAGGGCTTGGTCTGGAACATGTCGCCCATGTTGAGCAGCCCGACCCGGCGCATGAGTTCGAGCGGGGAGGGGCGCTGAGCGGCGATGAAGGTGGTCTCCAGCGTCTTGTAGACCGCGCGCGCCTCTTCCATGAAAGACACAAAGGCGCGGGCCTCCTCCCATCCGGCAAACTCGCCGATCGCGTCAGCGCTTTCTTCCACTGTTGCGAAGAGATCGAGCGTGCCGCCCGCACGCCAGGCATGGCGGGCAAGGGTGCTGGCCCCGGTCAGCTTCAGTTCTTCCTCGAGGCTCGCCCCGGCATCGCTGAAGAACTCCTCGAAGACGGGCTTCATGGTGAAGACGGTCGGCCCGGCATCGACATTCGCCCCGCCGACCTCGACCTGGCGCATCTTGCCGCCGGGCCCGCCTGCGCGCTCGACCACTGTCACCTTCATCCCGCGCCGAACGAGATCGACCGCAGCTGTCAGACCGCCAATGCCGGCACCGACAATGATGACGCTCCGGTCCCTCATTCTGCAGCCATCTTGCGGCGCTTGAAGGGCGCAGCGACCTTTGCCCGGTGGTGGATGATCAGCCACAGCCCGACGATCAGCGGAACGGCCCAGAGCACCGGCGCAAGCGCCAGTTCCGGTACAAGCCGCACGGCACCAAAGGCGAAGAAGGCGGTGTAGACGCTGATGCCAGTGCCGATCAGCGCCTTGATGTGCTCACGGATCCAGTCCACCGGGCCGGGCTTGCGCCACATGAACCAGAGATTGGTGCCCACTGTCGCAAAGCCGACCAGCGAAATGCCCACCATCATGGGCTGGCCGACCAGAAAGCCGCGAACCGCGCAATTGGCCGAGGCCATGAGCAGGATCCCTTGCAGCGCCACATTGTGCCAAGCGGAATTCTTCGCATGATCGAGCCTGTTGCGGATGGCGAGACGTCCATACCAGGCGAGATTGATGGTCAGGATGGCAAGGTAGAGCATCATCCAGCCGAAAATGCCGCGAATCGTCTCTGCATCGCCGAACTGCGGATGTCCGACGAGGTGCGGGTGGGTCTCCACAGGCGCAGCGATGGACAGGCAGGAAAGTATCACTGCCGAACACGCCGTTGCCAGCATCAGCCAGATGAAAAGCCGACCGGCGCGCCGGTGCAGGGGAGAGGCCTTCTTCGTCGCCACCGGTATCCAGAAACCGACCAGCCCCGGCGCGCCGGTGATGATGTGGATCGCGACGAAGACCTCAAAGGCATGGTGTGAGCTCAAAGCCATGATAAGGCCCTTTCATGACTGATGGCGCGCCAGCAACCCGACAGGCTTTCACGCCGCCCTTTCCCGCCGAACTGCCGGCGAGCCTTGCTTTTATCCGCATGCTTGCGCGCGGCGACGGCGACCTTCTGAGCCTCATGCCGGCAAGGATCTACCGCATGAAGTCGGGCACGCTCGGGCTTTCGCGTCGCTCCACGGTGCTGTTCAACGATCCGGCGGATGTCCGCGAAATCCTCGAGGACCGCGAAGGCGTGTTCCCGAAATCCGACCTCATGGTCAACGCGCTCGAGCCGCTGATCGGCCAGTCGGTCTTCACCACGGATGGTGAGAAATGGCGACGCCAGCGGGCAATGATCGACCCGGCCTTCTCTCACATGCGCCTCAGCGTGGCCTTTGCGGCCATGCAGTCGGCGGTCGATGACTACATCGTCACGCTGCGGGCGCGCGCGGATGCTGGCGAGGCCTTCTCCCTCGACGAGGCGATGAGCCATCTGACCGCCGACATCATCTGCCGGACGGTGTTCTCGGTCTCGCTCGAGAGCGGCATTGCGCAGGACGTTTTCGAGGATTTCGCCGTTTTCGAACGCGACGTGGCGCAGGTGAAGTTCCTGCGGCTCGTCTTCGATCCGGCCTGGAAGAAGGTGCCCCAGCCGGACCACGTCCTCGCCGCCTGCGCCCGCATCCGCCGCCATCTCGGCAGCCTGATCGACACCCATCTGCATGCTGCCCCGGGCACGTACGACGACATTGCCTCGGCCGTGATCGCCTCGCGCGACAGCGAGACCGGCGCGGCCTTCACGCGCGATGAACTCATCGACCAGCTTGGCGTCTTCTTCCTTGCCGGCCACAAGACCACCGCCAGCGCGCTGACCTGGCTGTTCTTCATCCTCGCCACCCGGCCTGCACTGCTCTCGCGGCTGCGCGACGAACTCGACGGCGCGGGTGAGATCGGCACCAATGCGCTCAAGGCGCTGCCCTTCGCCCGCGCGCTCTTCCGCGAAACGCTCAGGCTCTACCCGCCCATCACCTTCATGCCACGCGTGGCCCTGCGTGATGCGGTGATCGGCGGACGCAAGGTCCGGCGCGGGGCAATCGTCATGATCTCGCCCTGGACCCTGCACCGGCATTACCGCCTCTGGCGCGAGCCGCATCACTTCGACCCGGACCGCTTCATGCCCGGTCGCGAGGGCGAGCTTGTGCCCGGCGCACTCATCCCCTTCGGTGCGGGGCCGCACATCTGCATCGGAGCGGGCTTTGCCCAGATGGAAAGCGCGCTCATCATCGCCGCGCTCGGCCGTTCCTTCGATTTCGAGGTGGCCGGTGCCGACGAGGTCCGCCCTGTTGCCCATCTCACCACATCGCCCGCGCGGCAGATCACTGTGCGTGTGCGGCATCGGCGCTGACCTCCCCGGCTTGCGGTTGGGCGACGGCTTCGGGTCGCCACTGAATGTCATGCGTCGAGGCCTCGCCGAAGCTCATGCCGCCGAACATCACCCGGCTCAGCACCGGCCAGGACATTGGCGTCATCAGGATAAAGGGCAGGGGATCGCGCCACTCGAAAAGCACGTCCTTCGCGGTCAGCATATGGCCGAAGCGTCGCACAGACTCGCCGAAACGGCCCGTGAAGAGCGCCGCATAGGCTTCCGTCAGCGTGGTGTGACCCTCCTGGAACTTGCGCGGTCGCTTGAGTGGGGAACCGCCCGGCAGCGGCTCGTCGAGAACAAAAGCGGCGAGCGTCTCCGCGCGGACAAGATGCACCCCGCTTGTCAGGCGCGGATTGCATTCGATGGCAAAGGGCGTGCCCTCAGGGTCGAGGATGAAGTCGAAGCTGATGAAGCCGTCATGGCCGGTCGCGCGCACAAAGGCCTGTGCCCAGTCATGTACCTGCGGCACGTCATCGGCGCGCACGAAACAGACCGCCGTCGTGCCGGACATGACCCCGCCCTCATAGACCAGCGTGACCATTGCCTCGCCCGCACGAGCCATGGTGAAGCTGCTGACATGGCGCCCCCCGATCCTGCGCTGGACGAGTTGCTCCGATGTCCGGTCGACTTCGCAGAGCGGATCGCCCCCACGGCGAAGTTTCAGCCCGAGGCCGGAACTGCCATGCACCGGCTTGATGACATGGTCCTCCCTGGCGGCAAGCTCAGCCGCCGCCGCCGTGTCCGCTCGGTGGGTCTGCGGGACCGCCAGGCCGAGCCCGCTGGCCATTTCCGCAAAGCGCAGCTTGTTGCCCAGCTTGGTCAGCGTCTGGAAGCCTGCACCGAACATTCGCGCATGCGGAGGCAGGTCAGCGGCGATTGGGGCGACATGCGGGCCTTCTTCGGAGACCGGAATCACGAGGTCGATCCCCTCGCCAATCACGATGTCCAGCAATTGCCGGCGATAGGCGACCGGATCCCGGTTCGGCGCTGTCACCCTGAAGCTGCGCCTCACCGCGCGGGATGGCTTGCAGAGATGGCTGCCATAGGGATCGGCGACGAACACCGTGCATCCCGCTCGTTTCAGCGCGCGCGCCAGTTCCAGCCCCTTGGGCAGGCGTCCCAGCGTGAGCAGTACGCGGGTGGGGCTTGGCGGAGTGCGGTTCGTGCGGTTCATCTGCCACGGTTTACATTCGTCTCTGTCCAGTTCACTTTACGCCTCAAGCGACGGGCTGGCCAGTGTCCATTCCGACGCAAGATGACCAGATGATGTTACCGGGAGCCTTCATGAAGGTGCTTGAAAAGGATGAGCGCGTCATTCTCGTCGATGATGAGGACCGCCCGATTCGCGAGGGCGACAAGATCGGCACGCATCTCGCCGGTGACCTTCACCGTGCCTTTTCGGTCTTCGTGTTTCGCCCCGACGGGCGGCTCGTCATCCAGAAGCGCGCCGACTGCAAGTATCATTCGCGCGGGCTGTGGGCGAATTCCTGCTGCGGCCACCCCCGCCCCGGCGAGGACAGCCGGTCGGCCGCCGAACGGCGCCTGACCGAGGAGATCGGCCTGTCGGTGCCGCTGAAATACGGCTTCACCACGCGCTACCGGGCGGAACTGGAAGGCCATATGGTCGAGAACGAGATCGTGCGGCTGTTCTTTGGCGTCTCCGATTCCGTGCCAGAGCTCAATCCGCTGGAGGCCAGCGAAACCCGGGATGTTTCCCTCGAAGCGCTGAAGAATTCGATCGCGCGGGAACGGCAAAGTTTCGCCGCATGGCTTTTGCATTATGCCGATGTCCACTTTCAGGCGTTGCGTGAATGCAGGGATCGATTACTCTCCGGCCGTCTGCCAGACACCGGACTCGACGAAGGTTGCGAGGATGGGTCTTGGCGGGGCGTGTAATCAACCTACCATGGTGACCTGAGGGACAGGTTTGATGAGGAGGACAATTCCTGTGACGAAATTGAAAACACTGATGCTGGCTGGCGTCGGATCTCTGGCTCTCGCGCTCGCTGCCTGCGGTGGCGGCGGCAATGAGGAAGAGGCCGGAAACGACACGCCGACGGCTTCCAACGATAGCGCAAGCAACGACGCCGCTCCGGCCCCGGCCCCAGAGCCGGAACCAGAGCCCGAGCCGGAACCCGAGCCCGAGCCCGAGCCGGAACCCGAAACTGAGCCCGAAGAAGAGAACGAAAACGACACCGCGTCCGCTGACAGCGATTATGCCTACTCGCTGAATTCTGATGGCATGCTGGAAGTGGCGGGCCTCACCGGTGACCCGGCCAAGGGCCAGCGCGTCTTCACGCAGTGCCGCTCCTGCCACGCCGTGCAGGCTGGCCGCAATATGGTCGGCCCATCGCTCTACCGGATTGTCGGGCGCGAAGCGGGCTCGATCGAGGGTTTCCGTTACTCAGAGGCCAACGCCGATTCCGGTGTGACCTGGGAGCCGGACGTGATGTTCGAATATCTCGAGGATCCCAAGGGCTTCATGCCGGGCACGAACATGGCGTTCGCCGGTCTGAAGAAGCCGCAGGACCGTGCCGACGTGATCGCCTACCTCGTCCGTGAGGGTGACAAGTAGGCCGTCCGGCAAATCGGATGAAATCAGGACCCGGCGGAGCGATCCGCCGGGTTTCCTCTTTGCAGCATTCGGACTAGGCTGATCGTAAAGCCGCGTTGACGCGGATGCCTGTCAGCCTGGAGTTGCCGAACGCCATGCCGGTCTTTCCCTTTTCTGCGATTGTCGGTCAGGATGAGTTGAAACAGGCGCTTGTCCTGGCCGCTGTCGATCCGCGAATCGGCGGCGTTCTCGCGCTCGGCGACCGGGGAACCGGCAAGTCGACCGCGATCCGCGCGCTCGCCTCGCTGCTGCCGGAGGTCGAAGGCGTGGAGGGGTGTCCCTATCACTGCGCGCCGGCGGAGGACGGAGGCTGCGCCCATGTCGCGCCTGGCGCCGCAACCCTTCGACGCGCCCCGCCGGTCGTTGACCTGCCCCTCGGTGCAACAGAGGATCGCGTCGTCGGCGCGCTCGACCTCGAAGCGGCGCTCCTGCGCGGAGAGAAGCGGTTCGAGCCAGGACTGCTTGCGCGCGCCCATCGCGGCTTTCTCTATATCGACGAGGTCAACCTGCTGGAGGACCATCTGATCGATGTCCTGCTCGACGTGGCGGCCTCCGGCGAGAATGTCGTGGAACGCGAGGGCCTGAGCGTGCGCCATCCCGCGCGCTTTGTTCTGGTCGGCAGCGGCAATCCGGAAGAGGGCGAACTGCGCCCGCAACTGCTCGACCGCTTCGGTCTGTCGGTCGATGTGCGCACGCCGATGGACACCCAAACCCGGATGGAGATCGTGCGCCGCCGCGACAGCTTCGAGCGCAATCCGGCGAGCTTCGAGAAGAAATGGCAGCGCAGGGACCGGGAACTCCGCGACCAGGTCTCGCGCGCTCAGGCTCATCTGGACCATGTCAGCACGCCTGACAGCGTGTTGGAGCGGGCCGTCGCGCTCTGTGTCGCGCTCGGGGCCGATGGCCTGCGCGGCGAACTGACCCTGATGCGCACCGCCCGAGCGCTCGCCGCCTTTGAAGGGCAGGCCGAGGTCGGCATGGAACACCTCAAGGCCGTTGCCCGTCCGTCCCTGCGCCACCGGCTGCGCAAGGATCCGCTCGATGAAACCGATGCGGGCGCGCGCGTCGACCGGGCCATGGACGAGGTTTTCGCCAGGGAGCCTGCATGAGCGGTCGCGGCCTGAAGGGCTCTTCTCCGGGCGGAGCCGGGGCAGCGCTGTGGCGCTTTGCAGACCTCGCCGCAGCACTGTTTGCGATCGAGCCGGAAGGCTTTGGCGGTCTGCGCCTGCGCGCCGGACATGGCCCGGTCCGGGACCGTTTCGAGGCGCTGCTGAAGGCAAGGCTCGGTGACAATCGGAGTTGGGTCGGCGTGCCCGCCGGCGTGCCGGATGAGCGCCTGATCGGCGGGCTCGATGTCGGCGCAACGCTCTCAAACGGCGCGCCGGTCGTGGAAAGGGGACTGATGGCAGCGGCCAATGGCGGCGTGTTGCGAGTTGCCATGGCCGAGCGCCTCCCGGCCGCGCTCGCCGGTCCGATGGCGGCAGCCATGGATGAGGGCCTTGTCCGGATCGAGCGCGCCGGCCTGTCGGCAGAGCTTCCCGCCCGGTTCGGCCTCCTGCTCATGGACGAAGGCAGCGCCGATGACGATGCCCCGCCGGCCATATTGCGCGACCGCATCGCCTTCGACGTCATGCTCGACGGCGTCGCCCTGGCCGAGTCTGACTGGCAGGGCGTCTCGGCAGGCCAGATCCGGAACGCCCGACGCAACGCCCCTTCGGTTCATGTGCCGGATGAACTCCTGCGCAGCCTCGATGCCGCAGCGCTCTCGCTCGGCGTGGTGTCGCTGCGCGCGGTAGGATTCGCGGTGAAGGCCGTGCGTGCGCTCGCCGCGCTGGAGGGCCGGGAAACCGCCAGCGAGGATGACGCCGCGCTTGCCGCCCAGCTCTGCTTCGCCCACCGCACCGACCCTTCGCTTGTCCTGCCGCCTGAGGAAGAGACCGCCGAATTACCGCCGCCACCTGACCCGGGTGAGGCTGATGACGAGGCGCGCACGCCACCCGAACCAGAAGCCGCTGAACCGCTAGAGGACCAGCTCATCAGCGCGGTGCGCCTTGCTGTCGACTGGCGGGTGCAGGCGCGCGCAACGCGCCGGAGGGGCCCTGTGGTGTCGTCCGGCGGAGCGGGCCGCGCTGGAGAGGAGCGTCTGTCGCTCAGCAAGGGCCGCCCGCTCGCCGCCCGTCCCGGCAGTCCGCGCGGCGATGCAAGGCTCGATCTCATCGCTACGCTGCGAACAGCCGCCCCCTGGCAGAAACTGCGCAATCCCGAAGGGCTTGCCGGCCGTATCCGCCTGATGCCTGAGGATTTCCGGCTGAAGCGGTTTCGCCAGCGCGCTGAATCCACCGTGATCTTCATCGTCGATGCGTCGGGCTCCGCGGCGATGGCGCGCATGGCCGAGGCGAAGGGCGCAGTCGAGCACCTGCTCGCCGGTTGCTATGCCCGCCGTGACCATGTTGCGCTGATTGCCTTCCAGCGCGCTTCAGCCCGCCTGCTCCTGCCGCCGACGCGCTCGCTCGCGCGGGTCAAGCGCGAACTTGCCGCGCTTCCCGGCGGAGGCGGGACACCGCTCGCCTCCGGTCTTGCAGCCGCGCTGAGGCTCGCTGACGCCGAAGCGCGCCGAGGTCGCACGCCCTTTCTCGTGGTCCTCTCCGATGGCCGCGGAAATGTCGCGCTGGACGGCGTCGCGCGGCGCGAAGCGTCCGAGGAGGAGGCAGTCGCCATTGCCGGGCGCATTCGCGCTGCTGAACTCCCGGTGATGCTGTTCGACACCGGCCGCCGTGCGGGCGCGCGCGCCGAGGCCCTGGCCGAAGCGCTCGGCGCGGCCTATCGTCCGCTTCCGGCCGCAGGTGCCGAGGCTGTGGCAGGCGCGGTCAAGCGCTTTGTCGGTCGCTGAGGAGGCGCTGGTCATGTCGCTCGACTGGGACCGCGATGGCAAGGACTGGCCGAACCGCCAGCATGCCCGCTTCACAAAGGCTGCCGGGACGCATTGGCATGTCCAGCGTGCAGGCGAGGGGCGCGCAATCCTACTGCTTCACGGGACTGGCGCATCGACGCATTCCTGGGCGGGGCTCTTTCCGCTTCTGGCCGCTCGCCATGCCGTGCTCGCAATGGATCTGCCGGGACACGCTTTCACGCAGGCACCCAACGGCTTCAGGCCGAGGGTTGGGACGATGGCCGGGGCGGTGGCCGCGCTCTGCCAGGCAGAAGATTTTGCCCCGGACGTTATCATCGGGCACTCTGCCGGGTCGGCCATCGCGATCCGGATGGCGCTGGACGGTCAGGTCGTCCCGCAGCGTATCGTGAGCCTCAACGGGGCGCTGCGTCCCTTCGAGGGGATGGCCGGACAGGTCTTTCCGGCCATGGCGAAGCTCCTGCACTACAATCCGCTCAGCGCGCGCATGTTCGTCTGGGGCGCGGGCAGCCAGGCGCGGGTCGAGCGCCTGATCGGCCAGACCGGATCGGAAATCGCTGCGTCCTATCTTGATACGTACAAGCGACTGCTCGCCGACAGGGACCATGTCGGTGGTGCGCTCGCCATGATGGCGCACTGGGATCTGGCGGGCTTTGCAAGGCGTTTGCCCGAGCTTGAAGTTCCCAGCCTTTTCCTTGCTGGCAGCAAGGACCGCGCCGTGCCGACAGAGGATGCCGACTGGGCCGCCGGAACCGTGAAGCAGGGGAGTTCGGGGGTGCTCGAGGGCCTCGGACACCTTGCTCATGAGGAGGCGCCCGAGCGTGTTTTTCAGGCCATCTTCGCCAGAGAAACGAATTGAGCCATATTCAGGCTCATGCAGTATTGGCAGACTGTTACCGGGCACGGATTGCCGATCGGAATCACGGGGGAAGCAGATGACCAGATTGCCGGAGGATCATCCCCAGCGCTTCCAGCTCAGCAATGAGGTTCACGCCCGCCCGCCGGAGCGCCTCAGCGTGCCCTTTCAGGTCTCCGGTATCGCGCTCACCACAGCCTGGCCCTACAGCGACGCTGATCGCCAGCTCGTGGTTGAGCTGACCGAGCAATATGGCGCGACCCCGCCGGGGCCAGGCGTCAAGCATTACAGTGTCGACCTGCAGGATTTCCGCCTGGTCTGGGAGCGCCACACCGAGTTCACCCGCTACACTTTCATCACGAAAGAAAAGGCCGAGCCTTTCGAGAAGACCGCGATATCGGCGGTGCCGGCCAAATGGCTTGCGAAACTCCCCGGAGAGATGATCGCCGCCGCGCATGCCGATGTCATGTCCACCGGCGAGATGAGCATGCCCGAAGCGCTCGATCATGCGCGCAGACATTTCAGCGGCAATGCCCTGATCGGTTCCTCCATTGCCGACGGACGCGCCACGGCGGTCACCGATTTTCGCATCCATGCCGATGGCTTCAGCCGGTTCCTTCTGATGGACCCGGACACCACGCCCTGGCATCTCGGCCGGATCGTGCAGCGCCTGCTGGAGATCGAGACCTATCGCGTGGTCGCCCTCCTGGCGCTGCCCGTGGCGCAGTCGATTTCCGCTCAGCTGATCCGCTGGGAGACCGAACTGGCCGAGATCACCGGGCTCATGGGCGGCGATGATGCGCTCGACGAGCCTCAATTGCTCGACCGTCTGACAAAGCTTCAGGCCGCGGTGGAGAAAAGCCACACCGACAGCCAGTTCCGCTTCGGCGCGGCAAATGCATATCATGCGCTCGTCCAGCGCCGCATCGGGGAGTTGCGCGAGGCGCGGATTAGCGAGATCCAGACCTTCCAGGAATTCATCGAACGCCGTCTTGCCCCCGCCATGGCGACCTGCGCATCGGTCGCGGCGAGACAGGAGAGTCTGTCGGAACGCGCTGACCGGGCCGCGCAGCTCCTCTCCACACGGGTCGATCTCTCGCTTGAACGCCAGAATGCGAGGGTGCTGGAAAGCATGAACACGCGTGCCGACCTGCAACTCCGCCTGCAGCAAACCGTCGAGGGACTCTCGGTTGCCGCGATCACCTATTACACCGTCGGCGTGATCGGCTATTTCGCCAAGGGGCTCGAAAGGGCGGGCTCCGGCGTTGATCCGGCGCTCGTCATGGGCATTGCCGCACCCATCGTGCTGGCGCTCTCCATTGCGGGGATCTGGTATCGTCGCCGGACACTCGAAGCCGCCGAAAAGGCAGCAAACGGCAAGGAAAAACCGGAATGAGCTTGCGCTGACCGGCTTGTCACGCGAAACTGTCAACGTAATTTGACGATCCGGGAAGCAGGACGCACATCATGCCGCTCATGCAGGACAAGCCGAGGCAAGCCGACCTTGAGCTGTGCGAAGAAACCATTCGCGCCGGCTCGAAGAGCTTCTATGCCGCCTCGCTGCTTCTGCCGAAACGCCTGCGCCTTGACGCCTTCGCACTTTATGCCTTCTGCCGCCAGTCTGACGATCTGGTCGATCTCGGCTCGCTCGGACCCGCAGCGATTGTGGAGCTTGAACGCCGTCTCGATCTCGCCAGCCGCGGCACGCCGCGTGCCCATCCGGTCGACCGTGCCTTTGCCGATGTCATGGCCCGCCATGGTTTGCCGAGAGCGCTTCCGGCCGCGCTGATCGAGGGCTTTGCCTGGGACGTGGACGGGCGACGCTACGCAACGCTTGAGGACCTGCTGGACTATGCCGCGCGCGTCGCGGGTTCGGTCGGGGCCATGATGGCGGTGCTGATGGGCGCGCGCTCAAGGGGGGCGCTTGCGCGGGCGACCGATCTCGGGCTTGCCATGCAACTCACCAATATCGCCCGCGATGTCGGCGAGGATGCCCGCAATGGCCGCATCTACCTGCCGCTCGACTGGCTGGCGGAAGAGGGCGTCGATCCGGAGGCCTGGTTGCGGGCACCTGAACCGACGCCCGGTATTGCGCGGGTTGTGGAACGCCTGCTTGCAGTCGCCGAAGAATACTACCGCCGTGGCGAGGCCGGTGTGGCCTTCCTGCCCGGCGACTGCCGCACTGCGATCCGGGCTGCCGCCCGCATCTATGCCGACATCGGGCGCAAGCTGGCGCGCGCCGGGCATGACAGCGTCACGCGGCGGACCTTTGTGAGCAAGTCTCGAAAGCTCGCGCTGGTTGCCAGCGCCGGTCTGCCCGTGCCGGTTGATGCGACCCGTCTCGAACTCCCGCCGGCCGGGGCGAACGCTTTCCTTGTCGACGCTACGGCCCGGCGATGCGCCCTGCGTTCAGTGCCCGAGGGACCGTTTGCGACCATGCTCGACCTCCTCATGCGCATCGATGAACGCCAGGCCCGCGCCGCACGCCCCGAAGCCTGATGGACACCTTCATCATCCTTGAAGTCTTTGTCTTTGGCGGTGCCGCCATCGGCTGGGGCCTCTGGGAGCTCTACAAGACCAACAAGTCGATCAAGGAAGACAAGGCGAAGGAACGCGAGCGCGGTGAGGAGTGAGATCACCCCCGCCGCGGCATTCGGAAGGGCAGCATGAGCTTGGTCAGCGTTGAGGCAAAGCGCGGGCCGGAAAAGCCCTCATGGAAGCCCAGAACGGATTCGCCCATCACCTGGCTCGAAAGCAGGGAGCGGGAGTAGAACGGCGCATCCTCCAGCGTCTCGACAATGTGCGGCACCGCTTCGGCATCGGCGCGTGTGCGGCGCCGGTTACGAAAGACCGGTGAAGGCTTGAGCGCAAAGTCCCGCAGCTCGGCCTCAATGGGCTGAGGGCCGTCGGGGCCGAAATCGAGCGCGAGTTGGCGGTGCGCCCCGCGCATCGCATCGGTGTTGTAGAGGATGGCCGCCCGGTCCTTGCCGACCGGGAAGCGCGACCAGTCCCAATAGCGAAAACCCGCTTCCAGCGGCTCTGTGCCCGTGTTGCTATCGAAATAGCCATCGCCCGCCCAGCTGAGCCCCGGATGGGTGAAGTCCAGTTCCAAACGCGCGCGCGGAGCAACCGGGCGCCAGTGGTGGCGTTCCTCATCATCAAGGGCAAATCGCGCCGTGTTCAGGATTTCCGGGAAGACACGAATCGTGCCGACAACCTTGCGCGGCACCGGCATGGCCCGCTCGCTGACATGAATGGCAAGACCCCGGCCATCCCATTCCAGATGACTCGGACCGACGGCAAAGTGCGACGGGCTGCGATCAACCCGGCCGCGCCCGCGCTCCGTCATCGCCCAGAGCCGGTGCCTGCGCCCATAAAGCGCAACATTGATCGCGCAGTGGTTGCCTGGATCCTCACGGCCCGACCAGGCGTAATAGGGCGAGAAGACCGATCCGACAAAGGCAATCATGGTGAGGCCGAAATCGCCATCATCGGACCAGGCATCGACATACCACCAGGCATAGCCCTGGGGGGGCACATGGAGGCTGAAATCCGGTCCGGTCAACGTTCCGCGCTCGGCCCCGAGCCGGTTGGGATTTCGCCGTCAAAGCTGACCCAATCCGGCTTGGTGGCACAGAAATAGGCACCATCGGGCGCAAAACGGCCATCCTCGAACAGGCCTGCGGAGATCCCCACCTTGTCCGGCATGAATTCCGCCTCCCGCCAGACGGTTGCCCCACAGGTCTGGCAGAACCGGAAATCGAGCCAGCGGTTCTTATCGGAAACGCGCCGGTAAGTGGTCGTCTGGCCGGTACGTTCGATAACCTGATCCACAGGGTAATAAGCGCTGAGGCCAAAGGCCGAGCCGGTGCGGACCTGGCAATTTCGACACGCCCAGATCGCCTGGAAAACCGGTTCACCCGTTACGCGCACGGACACGTCCCCGCATGCGCACGTCGCGCGCCGCTCGTCTGTCGCTGCTGTCTCGGTCATGGCGGCGTCCCCTTGTCCTGCGGGCATCGAATTCTGCCTGTCAGCTTTCGTATCCGGTGAGACGGGCGTCAAGCGGTCGATGGCGCCCCGTCCAAATTGGTGTCTCCACAGATTGACAACTCATTATGTCCATATAGGCTGACGCTCATGGAGGTCCCATGGACACTGATGCCTTGATCGAATGGGTTCTGGAGCGTTCCGTTGGTGAATGCGAGGGACCGGACGCCCCGCCGAAACTCGCAGCGGCACTCCGATATGCGGTGTTTCCGGGCGGTGCACGGGTCAGGCCGCAGCTCTGTCTCGCCGTTGCCCACGCGGTCGGCGATGATGACGATCCCGCTGCGATCCAGGCTGCTGCCGGGGCCGGTGCCGCCATCGAACTCCTCCACTGCGCCTCGCTCGTGCATGATGATCTGCCCTGTTTCGACGGGGCCGACCTTCGTCGGGGCAAGCCTTCTGTGCACTGCGCCTATGGCGAGCCGCTGGCGGTCCTGGCCGGTGACGCGCTGATCGTCGCCGCCTTCCGCGCGGTGGTGCGAGAATGCGAACCCCAGAAATACGCGACCCTGCCGGCGCTCATGGACATTCTCAACACCGCTGTCGGCGCGCCCTCAGGGATCGTCGCCGGGCAGGCCTGGGAAAGCGAGGAGGTCATCGATCTCAGCGCCTATCACCGCGCCAAGACCGGCGCGATGTTCGTTGCCGCCACCATGGCCGGTGCCGCCGCGCAGGGTGTCGATCCGCTGCCGTGGCGGGCGATCGGGGACCGGCTGGGCGAGGCCTATCAGGTCGCCGATGATGTCCGCGACACGGTGCTCTCGGCCCGCGAACTCGGCAAGCCGAAGGGGCAGGACGCGCTGAACGCCCGGCCAAATGCGGTCGAGACTCACGGCCTGCAAGGCGCGCTGAACCGGCTTGACGCGCTGATCACGGCGGCTGCCGATGCTGTGCCGGACTGTCGGGGTGCGGGCATGTTGCGCGGACTGATTGCGGCACAGGCCAACCGCTTGATGCCGCAGAGCCTTCTCGAAAAGGTCGCCTGAACAGGCGCGGGAGAACCCCTCCCATGGGCTTTCGCAGCGCATTTCTCGACTGGCGCAACCGCAAGATTGCGAGCCCGGCCTTCCAGCGCTGGGCGGCACGCTTTCCGCTTACGCGCGGCGTGGCGCGGAAAAAGGCGGCGGAGACCTTCGATCTCGCCGCCGGTTTCGTCTATTCGCAGGTTCTCGCCGCTTGCGTGGACATCGACCTCTTCCGACGGCTCGAGGGCGTCTGCCTGACGGTGGAGGAACTCTCTGACGAGACCGGCCTTCCGCCAGTGGGCATGGAACGGCTCCTCAAGGCGGCCGCTGCGCTGAAACTCATCCGGAAGCGCGAAGGCGAGACTTATGGGCTTGGCGAGCGGGGCGCGGCGCTGCTCGGAAATCCGTCCGTCTTCGCCATGGTCCGTCATCACCGGGCGCTTTATGCTGACCTTGCCGATCCGCTGGCGCTTCTGCGCGCGCGCCGCAGTGACACGGAACTGGCCCGCTACTGGGCCTATGCCGATTCCGACCGCCGGCTGCGCGCCGGTGCGGCCGAGGTCACGCCCTACAGCGAACTCATGGCCGCGACCCAGGAAATGATCGCCATGACCGCGCTCGACGCCTTCGACATATCCGGTCATCGCATGCTGATGGATGTAGGGGGTGGTTCGGGGGCTTTCCTGACAGCGGCAGCGGCGCGTGTGCCTGAGTTGCGTTTGCGCCTGGTCGACCTGCCGCCGGTGGCAGAGCTTGCCCGTGACCGCTTCAGGACGGCCGGGCTCGCCCACCGCGCCGAAGCCATCGGGCAGGACATGTTCGCAAGCCCCTTGCCTGCTGGTGCCGACCTGATCAGCCTGAACCGCATTCTCCACGATCATGATGATGAGCCGGTGGCGAGCCTGCTCGCTTCGGTGCGCCGGGCGATCAGCCCCGGCGGGACGCTCATGGTGATCGAGCCGATGGCCGGCACCGCTGGAGCGGAACCGATGGGCGACGCCTATTTCGGCCTGTATCTCTGGGCGATGGGATCGGGCCGCCCGCGCACGGCAGACGAGTTGAAGGCGATGCTCCGCACCGCTGGCTTCACACGCATCAGGGAGGCAGGAACCGCCCAACCACTCCTGACGCGCGTACTCGTGGCCGAGCCAGTGGATATCTAAGTAGTAAATTCAGATTGACAGACAGGCATGTCAATTTAAACTGACACACATGAATCTGGAATCCCTCCTCCCGCCTGACACGGTCAACACGGACACCGGCAAGCCGCTGGTGGGGCGCCGGATCGAGACGGCGAGAGCGGTGATCTTCGAAGGCGGGCATGGTCTCTGCGTGCGCCAACTGGAGCTCAAAGCACCGGGACCGGGTGATGTCATCGTCGATGTGATGTGGAGCGGTGTCAGCACGGGCACGGAGAAGCTTCTCTGGTCCGGCAAGATGCCGCCCTTCCCAGGCCTCTCCTATCCGCTCGTGCCGGGCTATGAGGCTGTCGGCCGCGTCGCCGTCGCCAATGGCCACAGCGATCTCGAGGGCAGGATCGTCTTCGTTCCGGGCTCCAGCGGCTTTGCCGATGTGGCGGGCCTCTTCGGTGCCAGCGCCTCGCGCCTCGTCGTGGCGGCGGACCGGCTGAGCGTGATTGACATGGAGCGCCCGGAAGAGGGCGTGCTGCTGGCTCTCGCGGCAACCGCCCATCATGCGATTGCCGAGCGCCTGCCGGAGCTGATCGTCGGCCACGGCGTTCTGGGCCGTCTGACCCGCCGCATCTGTTCCGCGCTGGGTGCCGAGCCGACCGTCTGGGAAATCGACCCGGCCCGCCTGACTGACGGATCCTTCAGCGCCATCCATCCCGATGCCGATGCGCGCCGCGATTACGCATGTATTCTCGACATGAGCGGGGCGGGCGAGCTGCTCGACAGCCTCATCATGCGCCTCGCCAAGGGCGGCGAGATCGTTCTGGGCGGCTTCTATCACGAGCGCCTCGGCTTCGATTTCCCGATGGCCTTCATCAAGGAAGCGCGCCTGCGCGTCGCGGCGGAATGGACGCCCGGCGATCTGGATGCCGTGCACGCACTCATCGCCGACAGCCGCCTGAGCCTGTCGGGCCTGATCACCCACACAGAACCGGCCGACCGGGCCGCTGTCGCCTACCAGACCGCCTTCACTGATCCGGCCTGCCTGAAAATGACCATCGACTGGAGGAGCGAAAATGGCTGAGCGCGTACGCCTCGAAATTGGCCACGGCACCGCGCCGAAAGCCAATGATCTCACCGAAAACCTGCGCCAGGAGGCGGCCCACGAGCCCGATCCTGTGCACACCGGCGAGGTCACCAAGGACACCCAGATCATCGCGATCTACGGGAAGGGAGGGATCGGCAAGTCCTTCACGCTGGCAAATCTCAGTTACATGATGGCCCAGCAGGGCAAGAAGGTCCTGCTCATCGGTTGCGACCCGAAATCCGACACGACGTCGCTCCTTTTCAATGGCCGGGCCTGCCCGACCATCATCGAGACATCTTCGAAGAAGAAGCTGGCCGGCGAAGAGGTCGAGATCGGCGATGTCTGCTTCAAGCGCGACGGTGTTTTCGCGATGGAACTCGGCGGCCCGGAAGTGGGCCGGGGCTGCGGCGGGCGCGGCATCATCCACGGGTTCGAACTGCTCGAGAAGCTGGGCTTCCATGAGTGGGATTTCGACTATGTCCTTCTCGATTTCCTCGGCGACGTGGTCTGCGGCGGCTTCGGCCTGCCGATCGCGCGCGACATGTGTCAGAAGGTGATCGTGGTCGGATCGAACGACCTGCAGAGCCTTTATGTCGCCAACAATGTCTGCTCGGCGGTGGAATATTTCCGGCGTCTCGGCGGCAATGTCGGTGTCGCCGGCATGGTCATCAACAAGGATGACGGCACGGGCGAGGCCCATGCCTTTGCCGAGCGGGTCGGCATTCCGGTGCTGGCCGCGATCCCCCAGCATGACGACATCCGCAAGAAGTCGGCAAACTACCAGATTGTCGGCAAGCCCGGCAGCCAGTGGGCACCGCTCTTCGAAGAGCTCGGCCTCAACGTCGCTACCGCACCGCCACTGCACCCGCAGGCGCTCTCGCATGATGACCTGCTCGGCCTCTTCGACGCCGACGAGACCGGCGCGGACGTCGTGCTCGAGCCTGCCACCGTCGCCGACATGTGCGGCGTGAACGCGGTCGAGAAAGCCTCACTCGAAATCGTCTACGAGGAGATCTGAGCCATGGGAGACCGCCGCACCCTCATCGACACGACCAGCGCCGAGGCCGTCTATGACGATGCCGCAGGCGTGGCCGTCGACATGGGCACGGAAGTCACCTCTGACGTGCCCGCCGCGAATGGCCCCACTACTGATGGCCAGGGCTGCCATGCCGGGGCCGCCGAGATGAAGGCCGCCGCTGCGAAGGCCGGCCAGTCTGAACTGCTTGACCAGCTCGCCAGGGACTATCCGCAGGGCCCGCACGACCAGCCCCAAAGCATGTGCCCGGCTTTCGGTTCGCTGCGCGTCGGCCTGCGCATGAAGCGCACTGCGACGATCCTGTCGGGCTCGGCCTGCTGCGTTTACGGGCTCACCTTCACATCGCACTTCTACGGCGCGAAGCGCTCGGTCGGCTATGTGCCCTTCAATTCCGAGACGCTTGTCACCGGCAAGCTCTTCGAGGACATCAAGGAAGCCGTCGAGACAACCTGCGACCCGGAGAAATACGACACGGTCGTGGTCACCAATCTCTGCGTGCCGACCGCCTCGGGCGTGCCGCTGCGCCTGCTCCCGAAGGAAATCAACGGCGTGCGCGTCGTCGGCATTGATGTGCCCGGTTTCGGCGTGCCGACCCATGCCGAAGCCAAGGATGTTCTCGCCGGCGCCATGCTGAAATATGCCCGCGAGGAAGCCGCGAGCGGCCCTGTCGCGCGCGCCGACAACGATACCTCGGACCTGCCGAAGGTCACACTGCTCGGCGAGATGTTCCCCGCCGATCCCATCGTCATCGGACGCATGCTCGAACCGATGGGGCTCGCCGCCGGGGCTGTGGTGCCGACCCGTGAGTGGCGCGAGCTCTACACCGCGCTGGACGGCGCAGTGGTCGGCGCGATCCATCCCTTCTACACCGCCTCCATCCGCGAGTTTCAGGCCGCTGGCCGTCCGATTGTCGGTTCCGCACCCGTCGGCCTCGACGGAACGCAGGACTGGCTGCAGGCGATTGGCGAGGCGACGGGCGTCGCACAGGCGAAGATTGACGGTGTGAAGAACGCCATGGGCGGTGCCATCACCGGCGCTCTGTCTGAGAAGCGCATCAAGGGCCGTGTCACCCTGTCGGGTTATGAGGGCTCGGAACTGCTGGTGGCACGCCTGCTGGTCGAGAGCGGTGCGGATGTGCGCTATGTCGGCACCGCCTGCCCCCGCACGAAATGGTCCGATGCCGATCGTGAATGGCTGGAGGCCAGAGGCATCCATGTCCAGTTCCGCGCCTCGCTTGAACAGGACGTGTCAGCGGTTGAGGAATTCCGCCCCGACCTCGCCATCGGCACGACGCCGGTGGTCCAGAAGGCCAAGCAGGCCGGCACGCCGGGGCTCTATTTCACCAATCTCATCTCCGCGCGCCCGCTCATGGGTCCGGCGGGAGCCGGCTCGCTCGCCGATGTCGTGAACGCCGCCATCGCCTCGAGATCCCGCTTTGACGAGATGAAGGCCTTCTTCGAGGGCGTGGGCGAGGGCGACAATGCCGGTCACTGGCATGCCACGCCCGAGGACAAGTCCGCCTTCCGTGCCCACCAACGCCGCAAGCTCGCCACAAAGGCGAAGCGCGAGGCCAGTCTGGAGGAGCCGATCGGATGCTGATCCAGGACCATGACAGGGCAGGGGGCTATTGGGGCTCGGTTTACGTCTTCACGGCGCTGAAGGGCCTGCAATGCGTGATCGACGGACCTGTCGGCTGCGAGAACCTGCCCGTGACCTCGGTGCTGCACTACACCGACGCGCTGCCGCCGCATGAACTCCCCATCGTGGTGACTGGACTCGCCGAGGAAGAACTTGGCCAGAAGGGCACAGAAGGTGCCATGAAACGCGCCCGTGAGGTGCTCGACCCGGACCTTCCGGCGGTTGTGGTCACCGGCTCCATCGCGGAAATGATCGGTGGCGGCGTGACGCCGGAGGGGTCGAACCTCCTGCGTTTCCTGCCGCGCACGATTGACGAGGACCAGTGGCAGTCTGCCGACCGGGCGCTCCTCTGGCTGTGGACCGAATTCGCCCAGACCAAGGGCCGCAACCCGAGGAAACGTGCCCGCAGTGAGGGCGAGAAGCCCCGCGTGAACATCATCGGTCCGGCCTATGGCATGTTCAACATGCCCTCGGACCTGCATGAGATCCGCCGCCTTGTCGAAGGCATCGGCGCGGAACTCCACATGATCTTCCCACTCGGCACACACCTCTCGGATGTGCGCAAGCTGATCGATGCCGATGTCAATATCTGCATGTACCGCGAATATGGCCGTGCGCTGTGCGAAGCGCTTGAGACGCCGTATCTTCAGGCGCCGATCGGCCTGCACTCGACCACGAAATTCCTCCGCAAGCTTGGCGAACTGACTGGCCTCGATCCGGAACCCTTCATCGAGCAGGAAAAGCACACCACGATCAAGCCGCTCTGGGACCTCTGGCGCTCGGTGACGCAGGACTTCTTCGGCACGGCGAATTTCGGCGTGGTGGCGAACGAGACCTACGCGCGCGGCCTGCGCAACTTCCTCGAGAATGAGCTCGGCCTGCCATGTGCGTTCTCATTCGCCCGCGTCGCCGGTCGCAAGACCGACAATGACGCCGTGCGTGCCACCATCCGCGAGAACGGCCCCTTCGTCGTCTTCGGCAGCTTCAATGAGCGCATGTACGCCCAGGAAGCCGGCGGCCGCTCGCAATACATCCCGGCAAGCTTTCCCGGTGCCGTGATCCGGCGCGCCACGGGCACGCCCTTCATGGGTTATGCCGGCGCGACCTATGTGGTGCAGGAATACTGCAACGCGCTCTTCGATGCGCTTTTCCACATTCTGCCGCTTGCCACCGACATGGACCGCGCAAGCGCCACGCCCGCCCGCGCCAAGGCTGTCGTGTGGGACGAGGACGCCCATCAGGCCCTCGACGCCCATGTCGCCGGACACACGGTGCTGACCCGAATTTCCGCCGCCAAGCGCCTGCGCGACCTCGCCGAGGCTGACGCGCGCGCGGCTGGCGAGACCCGCATCACCAAGGAACGCGTCGAGGCCGCATGCCTCGCACTATCAGGCGCGCAAGCCGCCTGAGGAAGCAGAAGGGAGATCGATCATGAGTATCATGGACATGCCGACCAGGAGCCCGAAGCGCCACGGGCACAGCCACGGCCACCGTCTGGAGTTCCTCGCCTATGCCGCGATCGCCTTCCCGATTTTCCTCGTGGTCTGCACGGTCGCGAGACTGCTCACCCTGCCGCTTCGCCTGTTCGGGCGCGGCCAGCGGAAACCCTCGGTCTTCGCCGAGGCAAGCGAGATGACGAACAGCGTCATCCCCTGGGTCTTCATGGGGAGGTGACGGATGTTCTCGACGCATTTTGGGGGCGCCTCTGTGCCACCAAAAGACCCCGCCGCAAGGCTCATTGCGGTGTCATTCATAGGTCAAATCACGGAGGTATCTGAATGTCAGACCTAGACCATAAAGACCCCGACACGCTGTCCGGCCTGTCGGCATCTGAAGCCAAGGAGTTCCACAAGGCCTTTGTGATGAGCTTCATCGGTTTCACGCTGATCGCGGTGATTGCACACGTCTTCGTCTGGATGTGGCGACCCTGGATTCCGGGACCGGACGGTTATTCCGCCCTGGAAGAAGGCGTGAAATACGCCGGCACTTTCACCGGCCTGTTTGGATAAGGAGACTGAACCATGTGGAGAATCTGGCTTCTCTTTGATCCGCGTCGCATCCTGATCGCTCTTGCGGTCTTTCTGTTCACGCTCGCGATCATCATCCACTTCATCCTTCTGAGCTCGCCTCGGTTCAACTGGCTCGACACCGCGCCGGAGCCGGTGGCGTCCATCTCGATGGAGTACAGCGAACTCGTCTGACGGGTTGGCAATCCCGCCGTCAGGCCGGTCCTCTCCGGCCTGACGGCCTCCCCCTCGCGACCATGTGCCAGACCGGCGCAGGCGCACAAGATCTCATGAGGAGAAAGGTAAGGCCCCATGGCGTTGCTGAACTACGAACGAAAATACCGGGTGAGGGGCGGCACGCTGGTCGGCGGTGACCTGTTCGACTTCTGGGTCGGGCCCTTCTATGTCGGTTTCTTCGGTGTCCTCTCGGCGTTCTTCGCCGTGACCGGCACTGCGCTCATCTTCTGGGGCGCTTCCATGGAAAACACATGGAACCCCTGGCTGATTTCCATCGATCCGCCTGCACTCGAATACGGACTGAAACTCGCGCCGATGGCCGAGGGCGGGCTCTGGCAGGTGATCACGGTCTGTGCGACCGGGGCCTTCGTGTCCTGGATCTTCCGGGAGATCGAGATCTGCCGCAAGCTCGGCATGGGCTTCCATGTGCCCATCGCCTTTTCCACAGCCGTGCTCGCCTATGTGACGCTGGTCATCATCCGTCCGGTGCTGATGGGTGCCTGGGCCCACGGCTTCAATTACGGCATCATGAGTCACCTCGATTGGGTGAGCTATGTCGGGTATTCCTACGGGAACTTCCACTACAACCCGGCGCACATGATCGCCATCACCTTCTTCTTCACCACCACGCTCGCGCTCGCGCTGCACGGTGGCCTCGTCCTGTCGGCGGTAAATCCCGGCAAGGGCAGGGAGGTGAAGACACCAGAGCATGAAAACGCCTTCTTCCGCGACTTCATCGGCTACTCCATCGGCACGCTCGGCATCCACAGGCTCGGCCTGTTCCTTGCCCTGAATGCCGGCATCTGGAGCGCCATCTGCATCGTCATCTCGGGCCCGCTCTATGAGGGTTCCTGGATCGACTGGTGGGAGCCGTGGAGAAACATTCCACTCTGGAGAGACTCGGGGATCCCCAATGGCTGATTATCAGAACATCTTCACCCAGGTTCAGGTCCGCGGTCACAAGGACTATGGCGTCCCGGCAAAGGGCGCCACCGAACCCCGGATCAACGCGATTGGCTTCAGCCATCTGTTCGGCCGGATCGGTGACGCCCAGATCGGACCGCTCTACCTTGGCTGGTCAGGTGTCGCCTCGCTGATCTGTGGTTTCATCGCCATCGAGATCATCGGGCTCAACATGCTGGCCCAGGCTGGCTGGGACCCGATCAAGTTCGTGGCGCAGCTGCCTTGGCTCTCGCTCGAACCGCCCCTGCCGGAGCACGGCCTCAACCCCTTCCCGCCGCTCAATGAGGGCGGATGGTGGCTGATGGCGGGCTTCTTCCTGACGGCTGCAATCATCCTCTGGTGGGTGCGCACCTATCGCCGCGCGGTGACGCTCGGCATGGGCACGCATGTCGCCTGGGCCTTTGCCGCCGCGATCTGGCTCTACCTCGTCTGCGGCTTCATCCGTCCGCTCTTGGTGGGCAGCTGGAGCGAGGGCGTGCCCTTCGGCATCATGCGCCATCTCGACTGGACGAACAATTTCTCGCTCGTCCATGGCAACCTCTTCTACAACCCGTTCCACATGCTCTCCATCGTGTTCCTGTATGGCGCGACCCTGCTCTTTGCGATGCACGGTGCGACCATCCTCGCGGTGGGCCGTTATGGCGGCGAGCGGGAGATCGAGCAGATCTATGATCGTGGCTCGGCTTCGGAACGTGCCGCCCTGTTCTGGCGCTGGACCATGGGCTTCAACGCCTCCATGGAATCGATCCACCGCTGGGCCTGGTGGTTTGCCATACTCTGTCCCATCACGGGCGGCATCGGCATATTGCTCTCGGGCACCGTGGTCGACAGCTGGCTCCTCTGGGGCGAACAGAACGGCTTCTATGATTTCGACAATGTTCGCGGTGGAATCATCCAATAAGCGACAAGGGTCGAAGCAACATTGAAAGACGGCCCGGGGCTCAGGCTTCCGGGCCGTTTTCTTTTGTTGCGGACAAACTTGGCCCCCGTTCGACCCGCTTTGCGGGCCACTTTTCTCAAGGGGGAAGAAGAGGTTGCACGTGGCGGTGAGGCCGGGACCTCATCCGCTGAGGGGGAAGTGTTCGGCGAAGCTGACGAAGGGGTTTCAACACCCTCTGCCGCTCAGGAACGGCCCTGCTGCGCCGCTTTCCACGCCGTCCACAAGCACGCCAGATGACTGACCAGCGCCCCGGCAAGCGGTACGTAGATGCTCCAGGCGGGGCGGCCGGTCACGGCGAGGAAGATGGCGCAGAAGAGGAAGAATCCGCTCGCAAGGAACCAGCCGAGCGGCCCGGCCAGATCCCTCCGGCCCTTTGCGTCCAGCCATCGCACAAGGATGAGATACTCGCCAAGGATCAGGACAGGCGTCGCAATGGCGATCCAGACAAGACCGGTCTCAAGCATCAGCCAAACGGTCCGTTCAGTCGGACAATCTCGTAATTCAGGAATGTCGCGAAGCCGACCCAGAAGAGATAGGGCACGAGAACGCCAGCGGCGAGCGGCTTGAAACGGGCCAGAAACACGATCAGCGCAACCACCGAGAGGAAGAGCGTCAACGCCTCGGCAAGAGCCCAGTCAGGCCGCTGCAGCGTGAAGAAGAGAAAGCTCCAGGCCACGTTCAGCACCACATTGACGAAAAAGAGCGAGGCGAGCCAGGCGCGCTCTCCATTCGACCGCGCCGCCCGCCAGCCGAGCACGGCCGCCATCACGGCCAGCGCATAGATGAGGGTCCAGGCCGGAGCGAACAGCCAGTCCGGCGGGTTCCAGTCCGGCTTGTCGAGCGCGCGGTACCACTCGCCGATCCGCGTGGCGAAGCCGCCGGCGAGCGCCGTCAGCACGGCCACACCGGCAGCCACGAGTATCGGCTGCTTGCTCTTGTTTTCGGCTTGCTCGCTCATTCTCGCCCTGCCCGTGCCTGTTGCAGGAGAGCGATCCCATAAAGGGCGAGGAGATTCAATGGTCCCCGCAGCGCTGGCCGAATCAACCCTGCGCCTTGGGCGTCTTCTTCGCGATGCCGAGCAGATGGCCCATATCCTTGAAGAAGATTCTCATATGCGCCATGTGGTCGGGCTTGCCGAGGCGCTTGTTGAGATAGGCGTCCCAGGTGAGCCGCTGGACATCCTTGTCCCGGCACATGGCGACGAAACCCTCGCGGCGCTTGTCATTGCGATACCAGAAATGCTGCATGATGCCGAGAATCATGAAGACCCTGCCATGCGCCTTCATGTAGCGCTTGCGCGCCTGTTTCAGCGCCTTCGCCTCGCCGGTGGCCAGGAACTCCGTCACGCTCATCGCCGCCTCGCGCCCGCCGAGCATGGCGTAGTAGATTCCCTCGCCGGAGGAGGGTGCCACGCAACCTGCAGCATCGCCGGCCACCATCGTGTCTCGGCCATTGTCCCAGCGCTTCAGGGGCTTGAGCGGGATCGGCGCGCCCTCGCGGCGCACGAGTTTCGCCGCCTCGAGCCCGGTCATCTCCCGCAGTTCGCCGACCGCTCCGCGCAGCGAGAAACCCTTCTTCGCCGAACCGACGCCGACCGAGGTCTGCGCGCCATGCGGGAAGATCCAGGCATAGAAGTCCGGCGACAGCCTGCCATTGTAATAGATGTCGGCCCGGTCGGGGTTGAAGCGGTCATCCTCTGGCGCGTCCGGGCTCTCGATGATCTCGTGATAGGCAAAGACCGATTTCGTCTTGCCGTTCGGGATTTCCGAGGCCGCCACTTTCGAGCGGGCACCGTCGGCCCCGACGATGGAGCGTGCGCGCACGCGAATCGGCGCTGCGTCCTTCGCGCTGCCGTGCTCACGGTAGACCACGGTCGCCGTGCCGGCTGCGTCGCGCTCGATCGCCTCGAACTCACCATGGGCGCGGACCGCACCGGCGCTTTCGGCGCGCGCGCGCAGCCATTCGTCGAAATGTTCCCGGTCCACCATGCCGACCGTGCCGCCAATCACCGGCATGTCCACCACGCATCCCTTCGGCGACACCATGCGCGCGGCCTTGGCGCGGGCGACGATCTGGCTTTCGGGAATGTCGAAATCCTCAATCGCCTTGGGCGGGATCGCCCCGCCGCAGGGCTTGATGCGGCCCGGCTTGTCGATCAGCAGAACCGAAATCCCGGATCGCGCGAGATCATGCGCCGCCGTCGCGCCGGCCGGACCTCCCCCGATGATCACGGTGTCGAAGCTTTGCGGCGTCGTCATGGTCCTATCTCCTGGAGGCAGCGGCCAGCGGCTCCCCGGCTGGCAGAAGGGGCAAATGAGCGTTGTCGGCGTCGGTCTGGCCGACACGCAGGGCGAGCAGGGCGGAGGCGAGGAACAGCCCGCCCTCGATGGAAAAGACGAGGCCGAAGGCCGTCGCGGTGTCGAAAACGACGCGGGCGGCGTCGATCATCAGCGTGCCGAGGAAGCTGCCCAATCCGAAGGCGACGGCCTGTGAGGCCCCCCAGAGCCCCATTCGGGTGCCCTCGCGGCCTTCACGGCCCGCACTCGCAAGCGCCATCATGGAGCCGATGGCGGCCACGGCAAACGCACCATTGGCGAGGCCGAGCCCGAACACATTCGCCTTGAGGGGCCAGCCCATGCCGACACCCGCACCAACCGCCAGCAGGCCCAGCGCAATCGCCGATCCGATACAGCCCGCCACCGTCCACATCCGCATGAAGCCCGCCCGCGACTTGCCGATGGTCGAGCCGACAATGGCGGTCACGATCATGCCGACCAGCGCGCCCTGGTTCTGCACCGCAGCCAGTTTCGTCGACTCACCCGGCGTGTAGCCATGGATGAGGCCGGCAAAGGGTTCGAGGATCAGGTCCTGCGCGGAATAGGCGAGCATGGAGACGAAGACGAAAATGGTGAAATGGCGCGCCTGCGGCTCAGCCCAGATCTCGGCGAAAGCGGTTTTGAAATCGGTCTTCGGCTTTTCCGTGCGCGCGATCTGTGCGGCGCTGTGCCGGTGCTCCAGCCGGAAGATGGCGAGGACAGAGACCAGAAACGCGACCCCTGAAACAATCGAGACCACGAGCACCAGCCGGTCCATGGAGAAATCCGACACCGCGCCGGTCTCGTCGCGAATGTCGAGATAGGTGCCTGCGCTCGCCGCAGTGATGATGAAGCCGATGATCATCATGATCCAGACAATTCCCGCTGCCGCTGCCTTGCGCTCGGGCCGTGTCTCCATGGCGAGCAGGGCGAGCAGGTTCGTTCCCGCCGCGCCGACACCGCCGCCGATCAGGACAAAGGCGGTGACCGCCATCACCATGCCCTGCCAGAGGCTCGCCCCCATATGCGCGACGCCCAACGCCGCGAGCACCGCACCCAGCGCCAGCACCGCCATGCCGCCAATGATCCAGGGCGTGCGCGCCCCGCCTTCATCGGCGCTGTAACCCCAATGCGGGCGGGAGAGCTGCACACCATAGTGCAGGCCGACCAGCGCGCCGGGGATCATCGCCATCAGGCCGAGTTCCACCGTCATCACGCGGTTCAGCGTCGAGGTGGTCAGGATGATGATCGCGCCGAGCGAGGCCTGCACGAGGCCCAGCCGGAGAATGCCTAGCCAGCCGAAATCCTTGTCTGCGGAAGCTGTCGCGGTCATCACATCAGTCCTTGCAGGGGGGCGACGGCGAAGGCCGCAATCAGCATTCCGAGCACATAAAGCGTCACGCCGGTGGCATTGTACCAGGGGGCCTTGGCGCGCGGATCGCGCAGCATCACCGCCATGAGGTAGAGCTGGATCACTGTCAGCACGGCAATGGCGCCGGCAAAGACGGGTCGGCCGATCGCCGCCACCATCCAGATCGCCGCGAATTGCGCGAGCGCCATGAGGATGCACGCGAACCAGGCCGCGCGCTCCGGCCCCATCTGCACGGGCAGGGTGCGGATGCCGAGCTGCTTGTCGCCCTCGATCGCCTTGAAATCATTGAGTGTCATGATGCCGTGGGCACCAAAGGAATAGACCGCCGCCAGGAAGATGATGACCGGAGAGGGCAGACCGTTCAGCATGACCGCCGCACCCGTGAACCAGGCCAGCCCCTCATAGGACAGGCCCACGGCGGCATTGCCGTACCAGCCATTCAGCTTCAGCCGGAAGGGCGGCGCGCTGTAGGCCCAGGCGAGTGCCACGCCGATCAGGGTCCCGACAAAGGCCCAAGTGCCAAGGAGCGCCCCGACGGCGAGTGACAGTACGCTCCAGAAAATCGCGATATATAGCCCCCATTGGCCGGGTATGCGCCCTGAGGGGATCGGCCGGTTCGGTTCATTGATGGCATCGACATGGCGATCATACCAGTCATTGGCCGCCTGGCTCGCAGCGCAGACAAGCGGCCCGGCCAGCACCATGCCGAGCACGACCCGCCACCAGTTCTCCGAAAAACTTGCCCCCGAAGACACCGCCCCGCACATGAAGGCCCACATGGGCGCAAACCAGGTGACAGGCTTCAGGAGTTCCAGCACGGCGGCCGGCGCAGGCAGCTGTCGGGAAGGCTGGAGCGCTTGGTCAGACATAGGTGTACACTAAAGTTGACACTTTCTTGCGTCAATAAGAATTGCGCCGGATTGTGCCCTTTATAACGCGCGCAGCCGATGCGTGATCGGGTGTCCGGCCCTTTGCTGAAAATGCGTGAGCCCTCGAGCGGAAGAAACACACCGCCTTGAAGGGGAAACACACATGAAAAAGATCATCGCCAGCGCGCTCCTCGCCACCGCTTTCCCAGGACGGCCAATGCCGATTGGGACAAGACGAAGATCACCCTGGAAAACAATGCCAACGGGACGCTGGAACTCTAGAAGGCCCAGGTGAAGGTCAAGGGTGGCCTCTGGAAGAATCTCTCCAATTTCGAGAGCACAAATCTGTTTGGCGCGGGCTGCGAACTTGTCCACAAGTGCGCCATCAGCGACCTGCGCGGTGTGAAGATTCCGAAAGGCCAGGAAGTCAGGGTCACGAGCAATTCGCCCTTCGCCTGCGATGCCCGGCGGCGCTGCAAGGTCGAATTCAAGTGCGGCAATGGCAAGGTGCTGACCAATGAATATCCGAGCTCGGACGACTGGACGACCCGGAAGAACAACACCGTCAGGATCGGCGGCCGCTGCTCCTGATCTTGTCGGCGTTGAGTCGCCCACTTCAGGCTGAGGCAAGGTCCTTCGCGCGGGCGCTGTCAGGCTAGCTGACGTCTTCATCCTCCCCCACTCTTGGGGGAGGTGGCGCGGGCCGCAGGCCCGTGACGGAGGGGGAGCCACACGCACCGCGCCCTCCGCAGCTGCCCCCTCCGCCACTGCGGCCCACCGCCTCCGGCCATGCGGGGGAGGAGAGCGTCATGGCGGGCACCGCAACGAAAAACCTATCCCCCTCCCAGCGAGCCTGCGCGATACTCCTCCGCATGAACCGCGAGGACATCATACGCTTCTACCAGGCCACACCCATCTGGCTCTGGCCGCTTCTGTGGCTGCGGCTGCACTGGCTGCGGGCCTATATGGACAGTCGCATGGCCAGCGGAACCGGCGGCCTCGCCCGCATCTTCACCGATGGCCACGGCGGTCTCCACATCGAATGGATCGTCTGCCAGGAGAAGCTATCCCCCAATGCGCTCTCATCTGAGCGCTCTCGGGACTGGGAATCCTCAGACCTTGATGGAAGGTCACGCCTGTTCGAGGCCAGCTCTGGCTGGACCGTGCGCATGGACGCTTCCCGCGCCGACCTGACGCTCCGCACGGCCGACGCGCCCCTCTCGAACCCGGCTAGCGGTTCCCGTGCTTTCCCGGCGCAAGCCGGTGAGTCACGAAATCAGAAATCATGGCCTTTGCCGGACCGTCCCAGCGGTGCGGGCAGAATTGCTGGCGGCAATTCAGTTTGCTCGCTTGCTGGTCCTCGCCTCCGGCTCAGGCAAACTGCGCCTGCGCCGTTGCTTGTGGGCCCGCACGCTTCAGCCCTGAGCGCGTTCCATATGTGGCGACTTGCCGAAGGCAAACGCCAGCCAAGTAACAAACAAGCTCCGGGCGGTCAGAGATGGAAGCGCGCTCTCAGCCCTTCTCTTCCATGCCGAAACGCTTGAGCTTGGAGTAGAGGCCCTGGCGGGACAGGCCGAGGAGTTCTGCCGCCGAGGCGCGGTTGTCATCGGTCAGGTTCAGCGCCGCTTCGATGCAGAGTTTCTCGATGAGCAGGGTTGCATCGCCGACAATGTCCTTGAGCGGCACCCGCCCGACCATTTCGGTGAGCTGGTCAACCGAGGCCGGAAGCTGGTCGGAAATGCCGCTCGTGGCGGGCAGGCGGCGGGAGATGTTGCGCACCGCGAATCCATAGGCGCGGCGTCCGCCCATGCTGGACACCACAGCCGAGAGCTCGACGGGCTCCTCGGTGCCGAAGCGGTCGCGGATGACGGTGGCGAAGTTTCGCACCGCGCCATTCTCGCGCAGGCTCGACATGAGCACATTGAGATCGGTCGCCGACCGGCCGACATAGTCCGATAGCGGGGCACCGCGCACCTGTCCCTTGCCACTCAGATGGGTGAGGTCGAGAAAGGTCTGGTTGGCCGCAACGATCCTCAGATCGCCATCTGTCATGATCAGCGCATCGGGCAGCGCGTCGAGCGTGTCCCGGAACAGGCTTTCATGATCGCCTGTCGTCGTCATGGGGCCATCCGGGATCAGCCGGAGGATGAAGCGCATACGGTCGCCCCGGCCGAACACCGACAGGGAAAGGCTCACCTGCTCGCCCCCCGGCAGCCTGACCTTGTCGGCCCGGGCATGCTCTCCGGACAGGGCATGGACCGACAGCCGCTCGAACAGGCGCAGGCCATCCATGTCGAACAAGCCGGAAATGCTTGTGCCCATCAGCTTCGTCTTCTGCTCTCGCAGCAGGCGGCAGGCGGCCGTGTTCACATTCTCGATCTCGAGGCTTTCGGCACGCACGATGACGATCGGCTCGCTCACCGCTTCAAACAGGGACTGATAGCGCGCTTCGGCGTCGCGAAGCCTCGTATAATCACGCTCCAGTTCCTGATGGGCCTGAATCAGGCGCTGCTGCAGGGCCGAGAGCGGGCGCAGGTCGCGGCCGAGCGCGATGATTCGGTCATTCTCGCCGGTTCGGACGGTCGTGTAGGTGATCGGAATGTCCGGCGCGCCGGCTCCGGGGTGGTTCACCTGCCTTGGGCGTCCGCCGGATTCCGAGGTCGGCGCACCGAGCAGGGCATCGATCTTGTTGCGGCTCTCCGCGGAGACCGTATCGATCCAGGCCCGCCCGATCCAGTTCTCGGCCTGAGTTTCCTCCCGCAGCGCCTCATCGGACACGGCGACATCGGCGATGATTCCGTTCTCCACCACGAGCGCGAGATCGACGGCATTCTCGACAAGGCGCGCGGCGGTGGCCGCTTCCATTCCACCAAAGAAGCGTTCCACGTCTCTGAAGGCGTGCTTTCGGCCGGGCGTGGAGGAGAATGTGTCCATGATCAATTCCGTCTGCAGAATTCAGCCGCGACGGGTTAGCAGGCACACGCGGGGATTGCCAGTAGGTGCCTGCCAATCGCGGTTGGATTGTCCTTGCTGCCCACAATGGCATCAACGCCTATTGAGGCTGGGTCTCCCTGAGCGGTTTCAGCGGCGAGGCCGCCGGCGATGATGACGAGGTCCGGATTGCGCGACACCGCGCGGAGCGTTGCGCACTGTCTTTCGAGGGCAGGCAGCAGTTCGACCTGCGAAACAGACAGTCCGACAACATCAAAGGACTGCGCGGCAATTTCGCCGCAAAGCGCTTCATTGTCGGCTCCGGGCGAGCAACTGACGGCCCAGCCGTCCCGGCGAAAGATCTCCGCCGCCACCATCACACCGAAGATGTGCTGTTCGCCCTCGGCGTTTGCAAACAGGATCGAGGGCATTCGAGACCCGTTCTGAACCATTCGGCCCAGATCGGCTTCCTCCGACAGTTCGCGCAGGAAGTGGTGCAAGCGGCACAGAGCGACACTGACTTCAGCGAAGCTGCCTTCATCCTCCTCCCAGAGTTCTCCGAGCCGACGCGCCGTTGCACCGAGAAATTCGAGCATCTGAGCCTGATCGACCCTGCGTCGGATCCGCAGCCGTTCGAGGTGATCGGCGTTTTCCGACAGCGACTGCGTCAGGAGGGAATTCAGGAAGTCGGTCTCGTCGGCGGTCGATAGTCTGAAGTGGCTGGCGGCTTCCTGCAGGCGTTCTGACTGGATCAGCATCAGGCGGGGAACGACATCGCGTCTGAACGCTTCAATCGCTTCGCCGGACAAGCCGAATTCGTCGCCTGTTCCCTGTTCTGCGAACTCTCGACACCGGTCGACAAAGGATGTCGCAGTACAATCTGCTGCCTGCAACTTCGATTTGGACATTGCCTTCTCAGCTTGGGGCACTGGGTTCAGGTTCGGCTTGGCCATCGCGGCCTCCTTTTGTCTCCGCTCACCTTCCTTCGCCTGCATCCACCCCGCTTTGCCCAAGGGTGGAGGATCGCTGGCCGGTCCCGTCTGCCGGCTGGGGGAGGAAAGACCGTGCCCCCGATAATCCACTTTCCGGAAGGATGGTGCCCCATCTGCCGCGGGTGTCACCAGCCTTCCGATCAGGGCTGCTGTCTTTGCCGGCACCGTCATCAAATGACGCGCAGGTCAGCCCATTTGCGCACCCTATGCGAGTGTCCGGCGGAAAAGCTAACACGCATCAAGTGCCTTGTCGCGGGAATATTCATCCCTTTCATCACCCTATCACAGGTTCCCGTCAAGTAAAATAGACGTAAACCCAGATTGACAGTTTGGGCGACCCCCTGTTACCGTCAGGCCATGCATCGCTGCCAGTAGCGCTGAATGGGAGGTGCGATCCGCAATGGCCCCGAACGCAGACCACTCGCGAAACACCCGCGTGCTCTACACCGGAGAGCAGCGCTCGCGCAGGGACGCGTCGGTTTGGACACTGGTTCAGGGCGTGCTCGCTCCAGTCCAGTTTCTGATCTTTCTGGTCTCACTCGCTCTGGTTGTGCGCTACCTTATGTCGGGCGCTGGCGAGCAGGCCGCCCATATCTCCATCATCGCGAAGACCTTGGCGCTTTACGCCATCATGGTGACCGGCGCGATCTGGGAGAAGGAAGTGTTCGGCCAGCATCTCTTCGCCCCGGCCTTCTTCTGGGAAGACGTGGTGTCCATGGGCGTGATCGCCCTGCACACGCTGTACCTCTTGATGCTGTTTGGCGGAATCGGAACGCCGGTTCAGCAGATGGCCGTCGCGCTCGCGGGTTACGCCATCTACGTCGTGAATGCCGCACAATTCCTCTGGAAACTCCGCCAGGCGCGGCTTGAAACCGAGCGTCAAGACGATGCTCCGGAAGGGGCGCTGGCATGAGCACGCCACTCGACATCGCTCACAAGCCCGCAGGCACCGCCTCGTTCGACCGCCCCGTCCTCCGGGAACGCGGACAGCGGGAAGTCTTCTGTGGGCTCACGGGAATCATGTGGCTGCACCGCCGCATTCAGGACGCGTTTTTCCTGATCGTCGGCTCGCGCACCTGCGCGCATCTCATGCAGTCGGCCGCTGGCGTCATGATCTTCGCCGAGCCGCGCTTTGCGACCGCCATCATCGAGGAGCGCGACCTCGCCGGCATGGCGGACATGAATGAGGAACTCGACAAGACCGTGTCGCGGCTGCTTGAGCGCCGCCCCGACATCAAGATGCTGTTCCTTGTGGGTTCTTGCCCGTCGGAAGTCATCAAGCTCGACCTCTCGCGCGCTGCCAGCCGCCTGGCGAAGACCCATGCGCAAAGTGTGAAGATTCTCAGCTATTCCGGCAGCGGGATTGAGACGACTTTCACCCAGGGTGAGGATTCCTGCCTTGCCGCGCTCGTGCCGGACCTGCCGGCAACCGAACGGGCCGAGCTCATGATCGTCGGCACGCTTGCCGATGTCGTGGAGGACCAGTTCGCCCGGCTGTTTGATCAGCTGGGTATCGGTCCGGTGCGCTTCCTCCCTGCGCGCCGGGCCGGGGAAATGCCGCCGGTGGGGCCGGGCACGAAGCTCCTGCTCGTCCAGCCCTTCCTGCGCGACACCGTGCGCTCGCTTGAGGCGCGCGGCGCAACGCGAATCGCTGCGCCTTACCCGCTCGGTGCCGAGGGCACGACGGCCTGGTTCGAAGCCGCCGCAAGAGCCTTCGGTATCGATGCCGCGCATGTCGGGAAAGTGCTGGAAATGCCGCGCGCTCGCGCCGCAAAGGCTCTGGAGAAATACCGCCCGACCCTCGATGGCCGGTCGATCTTTTTTTTCCCGGACTCGCAACTGGAAATTCCGCTTGCGCGGTTCCTGTCGCGCGAGCTGGGCATGAAGCTGACCGAAGTGGGCACGCCATACATCCATGGCGAGCACATGGCCGAAGAGCTCAGGCTCCTGCCAGACGAGGCGGTGCTGAGCGAAGGCCAGGATGTGGATCGCCAGATCGACCGCTGCCGCGCCGCGAAGCCGGACATCACGGTCTGCGGGCTCGGCCTCGCCAATCCGCTGGAGGCCGAAGGTCTCACGACAAAATGGGCGATCGAGCTCGTGTTCACGCCCATTCAGGGATTCGAACAGGCCGGCGACCTCGCCGAACTGTTCGCCCGCCCGATCACAAGAAAAGGGAGGCTCGCTGTCTGATGCAATTGACCGTCTGGACCTATGAAGGGCCGCCCCATATCGGCGCGATGCGCGTGGCCACGGCCATGGAGAATGTCCACTATGTCCTCCATGCGCCGCAGGGCGACACCTATGCGGACCTCCTCTTCACCATGATCGAGCGTCGGGGTGCCCGGCCGCCGGTGACCTACACCACTTTCGAGGCGCGCGACCTTGGCTCCGACACCGCCGAAATCTTCAAGCGCGCCGCCGTCGAGGCGTTCGAGCGATTCGCACCTGAAGCGATTCTGGTCGGCGCAAGCTGCACCGCCGAACTGATCCAGGATGATCCTGCGGGACTCGCCAAGGCGGCCAACCTGCCCGTGCCCGTCATCCCACTGGAACTGCCCTCCTATTCCAAGAAGGAAAACTGGGGCGCGGCGGAGACCTTCTATCGCATCGTGCGCGGGCTTGCCCGGCCGGTGGAGAAGCGCCGCGGCAATCTCGGCCATCGCAAGAGCTGCAACATTCTCGGGCCGACAGCGCTGGGCTTTCGCCACCGCGACGATCTTCGCGAGATCGCAAGCCTGATCGGCTCGCTCGGGATCGACATCAATCTCATTGCTCCGCTCGGCGCGGGCCCTGCGGATATGGCTGATATCGGGCAGGCCGATTTCAATGTCGTGCTCTATCCCGAAATCGCCGAACCGGCTGCGCGCTGGCTCGAAAAGGCGTTCGGCCAGCCCTATACCAGGACCGTGCCCATCGGCATCGGCGCGACGAAGGATTTCATCCGCGAGATCTGCGATCTGGCTGGCCTGGACGACGTCGATCCCGACGCCTTCGAGAGCAACATGCCCTGGTGGTCGCGTTCGGTGGATTCCAACTACCTGACCGGCAAGCGCGTCTTCATCTTCGGTGATGCGACCCACGCCATCGCTGCGGCCCGTGTCGCGTCCGAGGAGTTCGCCTTCGAAGTGGTCGGCCTTGGTTGCTACAATCGAGAATTTGCCCGCGATGTGCGCGCTGCTGCGAAGACCTATGGCATCGAGGCGACGATCACGGATGATTATCTCGAAGTCGAGGCCGCCATCGCTGCGGCTTCGCCGGAGCTCGTCCTGGGCACTCAGATGGAGCGGCACATCGCCAAGCGGCTCGGCGTTCCCTGCGCGGTGATTTCCGCCCCGGTCCATGTGCAGGATTTCCCCGCCCGCTTCGCCCCGCAAATGGGTTTCGAGGGTGCCAATGTCCTGTTCGACACCTGGGTGCATCCGCTGGTCATGGGACTGGAAGAGCACCTGCTCGGCATGTTCCGCGAGGATTTCGAGTTCCATGACGAGGCCGGCGCCTCCCACCTTGGCGGCCATGGAGCTGCGGAAGTCGTGGAAGAGGAAAGCACTGTCGTCTGGCTGCCAGACGCAGAGAAGGAGCTGAAGAAGATCCCCTTCTTCGTGCGCGGCAAGGCCAAGCGCAACACCGAGGCCTTTGCCCGTGACCATTCCATCGAAGAGATAACGCTCGAAACCCTCTATGACGCAAAGGCGCATCATGGCCGGTAAGCATGGCACAGTTGACCGGACCCCTGTCCGGGTCGTGCTCATCTCGCTTGATGGGCACCTCGCAACGGCGGTCGATGCGGCGCGCTTGCGCCTGAAGAAGCGGCTTCCCGGACTTGAGCTGTCCTTCCACGCCGCGAGCGACTGGGAAAAGCCGGAGGCGCTTGCCCGCGCGAAGGCGGCCATTGCCGAGGCCGATATCATCGTCTCCTCGATGCTGTTCATCGAGATGCACATCAATGCGGTGCTCGAAGACCTCGAGGCCCGTCGGCCCCATTGCGACGCGATGGTCGGATGCCTCGCAGCGTCCGAGGTGGTGAAGCTCACAAAGCTCGGCCGGTTCGACATGTCGAAGCCTGCGAGCGGGCCCATCGCGCTCATGAAGCGCCTGCGCGGGTCTTCGAAGCAGAGCGGATCGTCGGGTGCCAAGCAGATGAAGACGCTGCGCCGCCTGCCGAAGATCCTGAAATACATCCCCGGAACAGCCCAGGACGTTCGCGCCTATTTCGTGACCATGCAGTACTGGCTGGCGGGCTCTGAGGAAAACATCGAGAATGTCATCCTGTTCCTGCTCGACCGCTATGCCGCCGGCCCGCGCGCGCACCTGAAGGGCAGACTCAGCCCCGCCCCTCCGGCGGAGTATCCCGAGACCGGTCTCTACCATCCGCGCCTGAAGGCGAGGGTGACCGAAGAACTGGCTGATTTGCCGCTGAAGCGTGATGGTCGTCCGCGTGTCGGCGTTCTGATCATGCGCTCCTATGTGATGTCGGAGGACACCGCCCATTATGATGGCGCGATTGCGGCGCTCGAGGCGCGGGGGCTTGATGTCATTCCCGCCTTTGCAAGCGGCCTTGATGCGCGCGAGGCGACCGGGCGCTACTTCATGGAAGACGGTCGCCCGACCATTGATGCGCTCGTCTCGCTGACAGGTTTCTCCCTTGTCGGCGGGCCGGCCTTCAATGATTGCGACGCGGCTGTTGAGACGCTGAAGGCGCTTGATGTGCCCTATATCTGCGGGCAGGGGCTTGAGTTCCAGACATTGTCTGACTGGGGACGCGGCCCGAACGGCCTGACCCCGGTGGAGACCACCATGATGGTCGCGCTTCCCGAGCTGGACGGCGCGACCGGGCCAATCGTGTTTGGCGGGCGTGGTGACGGTGGCGATCATTGCTCCGGCTGCCAGCGCGAATGCGCCTCGCGTGAAGGCGAACGTCGCATGATGGCCTGCGGCGAGAGGGTCGAGATGCTCGCCGCTCGTGTGGAGAAACTGGCACGTCTCAAGCGCACCGAGCGCGCCGATGCCCGCATCGCGGTGACGCTCTTCAACTTCCCGCCGAATTCCGGCGCTGTCGGCACAGCTGCCCATCTCTCCGTGTTCGAATCGCTTTTCAACCTCATGGCAAGGATGAAGTCCGAGGGCTACGCCGTGGACCTGCCCGAAAGCGCCGAAGCGCTGCGCCGTGCCGTCATGGAAGGCAACAGCGCCGTCCACGGGACCGAGGCGAATGTGGTCGCGACGATCCCGTCAGAAACCCATCTGCGCGGCGAGACCCGGCTGTCGGAAATCGAGGCTGTCTGGGGCCCGTCACCCGGTCGCCAACTGAGCGATGGACGCGGCATTCATGTGCTTGGCGCGCGCTTCGGCAACGTGCTCGTCGCGATCCAGCCGGCCTTCGGTTTCGAGGGCGACCCGATGCGGCTGCTTTTTGACAAGGCTTTCGCGCCGACACATGCCTTCTCTGCCTATTACCGGTACATCCGCGAGGCTTTCGGCGCCCATGCGGTGCTGCATTTCGGCACCCATGGCGCGCTTGAATTCATGCCGGGCAAGCAGGTCGGTCTCAATGCGGCCGACTGGTCGGACTCGCTGATCTCTGACCTGCCGAACTTCTATTTCTACGCGGCCAACAACCCCTCAGAGGCGACGATTGCCAAGCGACGCTCCGGCGCGACGGTTGTGAGCTATCTTACCCCGGCGGTGACGAAGGCCGGCCTCTATAAGGGGCTCGCAGACCTCAAATCCCTCATTGAACGCTGGCGCGCGACCGCGCCGGAGGCGGCCCGCGAACGGGCGGACCTCGCGCCGATGATCCAGGCCCAGGGTGTGGTGCTTGATCTCTGCGGGGCCGAACCTGAATGGACCGGCGAGGATTTTGACGCCGTGGAGGTGCTTCGCCTCGCGCTCGTCGAACTGGAAGAGACACTGATCCCCGAAGGCCTGCATGTGGCCGGGCAGGTTCCATCGAGTGAGGCGATCGCCGGCGTGCTCGCCGCCATGCCGCCAGCGCAGGCGCTGCCGGAGGCGGCGATCGCGGCCCTGGCGAAAGGAGAGGCTCCGCCGAATGTTGCGCAGCAATTTGGCCTGAAGGAACAAGTTTCCGATCTCGAAGCGCTGGGCCGCGCAGCCCGCCTCATGGGCGATGACCATGAGATTCCGGCGCTGATCCACGCCATTGATGGCGGTTTCACCCCGCCTGTCGCGGGCGGCGACCTGATCCAGAACCCGGACATCCTGCCCACGGGCCGCAATGTCCATGGCTTCGACCCCTTCCGTCTACCCAGCACCTTTGCCGTTGCAGAAGGTACCCGTCAGGCCGATCAGCTCATCCATCGCCATGAGGTGGACGCGGGCAAGCCACCCGAAACCGTCGCCATCGTGCTCTGGGGCACCGACAATCTGAAGTCCGAGGGCACACAGATCGCCCAGGCCATGGCGCTGATTGGCGCAACGCCCCGGCGCGATTCCTATGGCCGCCTCTCGGGTGCAGACCTGATACCGCTCGCCGCGCTGGGCCGTGCGCGCATTGATGTCGTGACCACGCTGTCGGGCATTTTCCGCGACCTCCTGCCCATGCAGACCCGCATGCTCGCCGAGGCCGCGCTGAAGGCCGCGAAGGCCGACGAGCCGGAGAGCGAGAACGCGGTGCGCCGCAACGCGCTGGCACTCGTGGAAACGCTTGGCATCGACCTGGAAACGGCGGCGCTGCGGGTCTTCTCCAATGCCGACGGCGCTTACGGGTCCGACGTGAACCAGATCGTCGATGCCGGCTGCTGGGAAGAGGGCTCCGAACTTGCCGACGCCTTCATGCGCCGCAAGGGCTTCGCCTATGGCACGGATGGCATGGCGCAGGAGCAGGCGGGCGTGATGGCGGCGCTATTCGCCCGTGTGGACATGGCGTTCCAGAATGTAGAGAGCGTCGAGACCGGCCTCACCACCATCGACCATTATTTCGACACGCTTGGCGGGATTGGCCGGGCGGTGTCGGAGGCGCGCGGCGCGGATGCCCGTATCTATGTCGGCGATGCCACGACCGGCGAGGGCAAGGTGCGCTCGCTGGCCGAACAGGTCGCGCTCGAAACCCGCACCCGCACGCTCAATCCGAAATGGTATGAGGGCATGCTGCGCCACGGATATGAGGGCGTGCGCCAGATCGAAGCGCAGGTGACCAACACCATGGGCTGGTCGGCGACCACCGGACAGGTCGCGCCCTGGGTCTATGAGCGCCTCACCGAGACCTTTGTGCTCGATGCGGCGATGCGAGAGCGCCTGGCAATCCTCAACCCCGCCGCGACCGCGAAGGTCGCACACCGCCTGATCGAAGCTTCCGAGCGAAATTTCTGGTCTCCCGACGCGGCCACGCTCGAAGCGTTGCGCCGTGCCGGCGACGATCTGGAAGACCGTATGGAGGGCCTGACCGAAGGCCAGCACGCAGGAGCTGTTGCATGAAACCGCTAGACCGTCCCGCCACCACCTCGCTCAATCTCAACCGACCCGGTGCCCGCGCCGACGGGGAGGGCAGCGTCCAGGTCCAACTCGATGAGCGCTTCGACCAGGGCACCGCCAAGGTCTTCGCCGTCTATGGCAAGGGCGGCATCGGCAAGTCGACCACCTCTTCGAACCTGTCGGTGGCTTTCTCCAAGATTGGCAAGCGTGTGCTGCAGATTGGCTGTGACCCGAAGCATGACTCCACTTTCACCCTCACCAAGGCACTTTGCCCGACAGTGATCGATGTTCTGGAATCGGTCGATTTCCACTCCGAGGAACTGCGGACCGAGGATTTCGTCTTCGAGGGCTACAATGGGGTGATGTGCGTGGAGGCGGGCGGACCGCCGGCGGGTACCGGCTGCGGCGGCTATGTCGTCGGCCAGACGGTGAAACTGCTGAAGGAGCACCGCCTGCTTGAGGAGACCGATGTGGTCATCTTCGATGTGCTGGGCGACGTGGTCTGCGGCGGCTTCGCGTCGCCGCTGCAACATGCCGAGCGCGGAGTGATCGTCACGGCGAATGATTTCGACTCGATCTTTGCCGCCAACCGCATCGTCTCGGCCATCGGCGCGAAAGCCAAGAATTATGACGTTCGCCTCGGCGGGCTGATCGCGAACCGTTCCGCTGCCACTGACGAGATCGACCGCTACTGCGACGCCACGGGCATGAAGCGGCTCGCCCACTTCCCTGACCTCGATGTCATCCGCAGGTCGCGGCTGAAGAAATCGACCCTGTTCGAAATGCCCGAAACGCCTGAGCTCGTGGCCGTCAAGGAAGAATATCTCCGCCTCGCCGCGCTTCTCTGGAAGGGCACCGACCCGCTTGAAGCGATCCCGATGAAGGACCGCGAAATCTTTGACTTTCTCGGATTTGACTGATCATGGCCACGACCTTCGACACCAAGCGCAACGCACTTGAGGAATACTTCGACCGCACCGCATCGGATGCGTGGGCGAAGCTCACAAGCGATGCGCCCGTCAGCGGCATTCGTGCGACGGTCCGGGCAGGCCGCGACGCCATGCGTGCAACACTCCTGTCCTGGCTGCCCGAAGACCTGAACGGCGCGCGCGTGCTCGATGCCGGCTGCGGCGCGGGGCAGATGGCGGTGGAACTCGCCCGGCGCGGTGCGCATGTGGTCGCCATCGACATTGCCGGCACGCTGGTGGATCTCGCGCGCGAGCGCTATGACCATGAGGGCTTCGGCGAGCGCATCGACTGGCGCACCGGCGACATGACCGATGCCGGCCTCGGTGCCTTCGACCATGTGGTCGCCATGGATTCCCTCATCCACTATCGCGACGCCGACATCATCGGCGTGCTGGACAGGCTTCTGGCGCGCACCCGCGCTTCGGCGGTCTTCACCTTTGCGCCGCGCACGCCGGCGCTTTCGGCCATGCACGCCGTCGGCCAGCTCTTTCCCAAGAGCGACAAGTCCCCGGCCATCCAGCCCGTTGGCGAGACGAAGCTGAAGCGCCTGATCGGCACGCACCTTTCGCCAGGCTGGGCCGTCGGGCGCACCGAGCGGATCAAGTCCGGCTTCTACATTTCCCAGGCGCTGGAGGTGGTGCGTCCGTGAGCGAGAAGCGGACATATGAGCGCAAGCGCTTTCACGAGGTCTGGCAGGGCCTCGGCACGGCATGGCTGCCCTTCGCCGATGCAGCGAGCGAGCGCCTGCCGTTGCGTCGTCTCCTGCGCCTGTCACTGTTCCAGGTGTCCTGCGGCATGGCGATGGTGCTGCTGACCGGCACGATCAACCGGGTCATGATCGTCGAACTGGGTGTGCTGACCTGGCTTGTCGCGCTCATGGTGTCGCTGCCGCTCGTCTTTGCGCCGCTGCGCGCGCTGATCGGGCACAAGTCCGACACCCACAAATCCCTGCTCGGCTGGCGTCGCACACCCTATATCTGGTTCGGCTCGCTCATCATGTTCGGCGGCCTCGCCATAATGCCTTTCGCCCTGCTGGTGCTTTCGGGCGATACCGCAAGGCCGGTGCCCGACTGGATCGGGCAGGCCGGTGCAACGATTGCCTTCCTGCTGGTCGGCGCGGGGCTGCACACGACCCAGACCGCAGGGCTGGCACTCGCCACGGATCTTGCCGATGAGGACACCCGTCCGCGCGTCGTCGCGCTGCTCTATGTCACGCTGCTGCTCGGCATGGGGGCGAGCGCGCTCATCTTCGGCTGGCTCCTGTCGGATTTCACCCAGGTCAAGCTGATCAAGATGATCCAGGGTGCGGCCGTTGTCGCCATGGTGCTGAACATGGTGGCGCTGTGGAAGCAGGAGCCGCGCAACCGCGCGCTGACCCATCCAGACGCGCCGCGAATCAGCTTTTCAGACGCCTGGCGCGGACTGCTCGCCTCTCCCGGCACCATGCGCCTGATGGTGGCGGTCGGTCTCGGCACGGCGGCCTTCTCCATGCAGGACGTTCTGCTAGAGCCGTATGGCGGTGAGCTTCTCGGCATGAGCGTTGCGGAGACCACGCGCCTGACCGCGCTCTTCGCCGCCGGATCGCTTCTCGGCTTCGCCTTTGCAGCGCGCCGCTTGTCACGCGGGGGCGAGCCGCACCGCCTTGCCGCCTTCGGCATCCTGATTGGCGTCGTCGCCTTCTGCGCGGTCATCATGGCTGACCCGACGGGCGAGGTCGGCTTCTTCTATGCGGGCACCGGCCTGATCGGCCTTGGCGGGGGACTCTTTGCGGTCTGCACGCTGACGGCAGTGATGCGCATGGCGCGCGAGCATGATTCAGGCATTGCGCTCGGCGCGTGGGGCGCCGTGCAGGCGACCGCCATGGGTCTCGCCATTGCTGCCGGCGGCGCCATTCGTGACATCACCAGCTCGATCGCCGCAAAGGGCTGGCTCGGTCCGGCCATGGACACGGCCTCCAGCGGATACCTCGTGGTTTACCATATGGAGATCCTGCTCCTGTTCGCCGCGCTCGCCGCAATCGGCCCGCTCGCCCGCTACACCCCGCCTATCGACACTGAACAACAACCCCAAACGAAATTCGGCCTCGCCGCCCATCCTGGCTGACGCACAAAGGAGCAAGACCCATGGACCTCAGCGTTGAATTTGTCACAGGGATCGACCTCGTCGACATCACCCTCTGGCTTTTCGTCATCTTCTTCCTCGGCCTCGTCGTCTACCTTCAGCGCGAGAGCGCGCGCGAGGGCTATCCCTCGCGTGACGAGATGTCGAACCGGAAGCAGCCTGCCCCCTTCTTCTTCCGTCCGGGAAAGAAGACCTTTCACCTGCCGAATGGTCGCGGCGAGCTTTCGGGTGTCTTCTTCCGTCCCGAAGGCGACCAGGCCGAACGGCCGCTGAAGCGCACGACCGTCTGGGCAGGCTCGCCCTATGTGCCGGTAGGCAACCCGCTCCTGTCCGGTGTCGGTCCGGCAAGCTGGGGCGAGCGGGAAGATGTTCCGGACCTCACCGCAGATGGCCGCCCGCGCATCACGCCCTACCGCGTCAATCCGGGCTATACGGTGGCCAAGCAGAGCCTCGATCCGCGCGGCCGTCCCGTCATCGGGGCTGATGGCGAGGTGGCCGGCGAGATTGTCGATCTCTGGGTCGACCGGTCGGAATCCATCATCCGCTATTTCGAGACCCGCGTCGAAACAGCCGCCGGCCCGCGCAATGTGCTGGTGCCGGTGCCCTTCTGCAATGTGAAGCGCAAGGCTGGCGAGGTCCATGTCTGGGCGCTTCTGGCCCACCAGTTCGCCGAGATACCGGGCATCAAGTCGCCCGACAGTGTCACCCGTCTCGAGGAAGACAAGATCACCGGATATTTCGGTGGCGGCACCTTCTACGCGACGCCTGAACGCAAGGAGCCGATGATATGAGAAGCTGGTTCCACGACGAGGAGGACGGCCCGACGGAAGCCTTTCCAGGCCTGCCTCAGGCGCTGCCGGAGGGCGAGCGCATCCTCTGGCAAGGCAAGCCGAAGGCGCTCACCCTCGCCATTCACGCTTTCCACATCCGCTTCATCGCGCTCTGGTTCGGTGCCATGACGGTCATGAAACTGTTCGGCATGGCGCGCGCCGGTGCGCCGGGCACTGAGATGGCCATCCATTTTGCCCAGATGCTGGCGATCTTTGCCGTCGCCTGCGGCATCGTCATGCTCATCGCCTGGGTGATGGCGCGGGCTGCGATCTTCACCATCACGGACAAGCGGGTTGTGATCCGGTCCGGGGCTGCGATCCGCAAATATGTGAACCTGCCCTTCTCGGTCATCGCCTCGGCCGGCGTGAAGCGACATGGCGCGAAGGCCGGTTCGATCGCCCTGCAGATCGCAGCGCCGGCGCGGGCGAGCTACACCCGGCTCTGGCCCTTTGTCCGCCCGCTCCGGATCGGACGTCCCCAGCCCATGCTGCGCGCGCTCGCAGATGTTCAGCCCGCAAGCGTCGTGCTCGCCACCGCCTTGCGTGCCTGGAGCGAGGCGCAGGCACCTTCTGCCACGGGCGAAACGCCCGCCCCGCAGGCCAGGCCTGCTGGATCGCCCGAGACCATCGAGGTCAGGATACCCGCCATGGCGGCGGGTGCCTGATCGTCCAAGACACGAAGCGACAGGAAGAGAAGTCCGATGAACACCCCACTCAGTCCCGCTGCCGACGCATCCCGGCCTGCCCATGGTCACCATCACGATCATTCGCAGAACCGACCGCCCAAGGCGTTCCTGATCGGGTGTGGCCTGCTCATCCTGTTCGCCCTTGTCGGCGTCAGCGTCGCCAAGTTCACCGGTCTCGGGAATTTCACCGGATCGTCGCTGGTGGCGGCGGAGACGCGCGCGCTGAGCTTTGCCGACCGCGAGGATGGCGGCATCCAGGCGTTCGATCCGTCGACCGGCGTGCTCGTTCACGAATGGGCGCCGGGCGAGGGCAATTTTGCGCGCACCGCCCTGCGCGCGCTGACCTATACCCGCGAGATCGGTCGCCTCGGAACCGAGGCACCTTTTGAACTGTCGCGCACATCGGACGGCGTCCTCTTCATCGCCGATCCCGCCACCGGCAAGCAGGTCATCCTCAACGCCTTCTCCAACGCCAATGCGCGGGAGTTCGACGTGCTCCTGCCGCGGACGGCCATCGCCACGGGAGCCAGCCAATGACCAGGTCGCAGCCCGATTTTGGCAAGCGTTTCACCATTCCGTGCACCATCAGGGTCGAGCACACCTATGAGTCGCTCGAGGCACATCTTGAACTCGCCCATGGCATCGAGCCGACGGTGGGCGACAAGGTGCTCGTTCATGGCGCACCGGTCTCTGTTCCGTTTGGCCAGAGCGCGGTCTTCCACCGCGAGGCGACGGTGACGCGCGCCGGCCCGCTCGAGAAGGCCTGGATCAAGCTCTGCGCCTTTCTCGATTTCACCGAACTCTATGAAGTCAGTTTCAGCGAAGGGAGGCTCTAGATGTCCCACACAGCCACCGCCGAAGAACTCAATGCGTCCATGCAGGACACCGTGCGCGGTGTGGTCGAGGATGCCGGTGTCTACGACACCAATGCCATCGCCATGGAAGAGACCATGCTCTCTCCGCGCTTCTACACGACCGATTTCGCCGCGATCGACGCGCTGAACATCGAACCCGTGCGCGGGGAATGGGATGCGCTCATCGCGGAGATGGAATCCGATCCCAATCGCGGCCATTTCAAGCGCACCGATGAGTTCGACAATGTGCTGGGCACGTTGTCACCGGAACTGCGCAAGGAGTTCGTGGACTTCCTCGTCTCCTCGCTCACATCTGAATTCTCGGGCTGCGTGCTTTACCGCGAGATCACACGCCAGATCGAGAATCCCGACATGAAGGCGCTTTTCCGCCTGATGGCACGCGACGAGGCCCGCCATGCCGGCTTCATCAATTTCGTGTTGAAGGATTTCGGCATCGGCGTAGATCTGGGCTTCCTGACCCAGAAGAAGAAGTACACATTCTTCAAGCCGAAATACATTTTCTACTCCGTCTACCTGTCGGAGAAGATCGGCTATGCGCGCTACATCACGATCTTCAGGCATTTGCAGCGCAATCCGCAATACCGCTTCCACCCGCTCTTCAAATGGTTCGAGGAGTGGTGCAATGACGAGTTCCGCCACGGTGAGGCGTTTGCCCTCATCATGCGGGCCAATCCGAAGCTCCTGCAGGGTGGCAACAAGCTCTGGATCCGGTTCTTCCTGCTCGCGGTCTACGCCACCATGTATGTGCGCGACCATCGCCGCCCGGCCTTCCATGAGGCGCTGGGCATCGATCCGACGGAATATGACTATCAGGTCTTCCGCACCTGTTCCGACATTGCCCGTCAGGTCTTCCCGGTCGAACTCGACACCGACAATCCGAAATTCCGCGCAAAGCTCGAAAAGCTGCGCCTCAAGGCTGATGCGATCGAGGACAATCGCGGCAAGGGCGCGTGGAAATGGCTGAAGCGCAAGGGCCTCGCCCTGCGCATCGCCGGTGATTTCGTCGGGCTCTACTTCATGGGCACCAAGACAAACAAGCTGCCGGAAAAGACCCGGCTGCAGCCGATCTGGTAGCGCGAAGGTGGAACTCGCCAAGCCCATACTCGCCTCGGCGCTCGCCTGGTGGCTTTCCACCGGCGCGATCCTGTGGCTCATCCGCCTGCCGCGGTCGAGCCACAAATGGACCGCGGCCGGGGCGACGCTGGTGCTCGCACTTGCGACCTTCTGGCTCCTGCACCTGCGTGACCGCACCGGAGAGGCCGCAGCCTATCAGGGCTTTTTCGCGGGGCTTGCCCTCTGGGCCTGGCATGAGGTCATGTTCCTGACAGGACTGATCACCGGGCCTGAGCGCAGGCCCTGTCCGAAGGGGCTTCAGGGCTGGGAACGGTTTCGTGCCTCGGCTCGGGCGGTCTGGCACCATGAGGTTGGAATTGCGGTCCATGCCGCAATCATCGTGCTGCTCAGCTGGGGTGCGGCGAACCAGTTTGCCGCGTTTACCTTCCTGCTCCTGTGGGCGATGCGCCTGTCATCGAAATTCGTCATCTATTCAGGTGCGCCGAATGCCGCAGCCGGTTTTCTGCCGCGTCATCTCGATTATCTGAAGACCTACTTCAGCCTGAAGCGTCCCGGCGCGGTGTTCATCGCCGCAATCGCTGGCGTGACAAGCCTCGCAGTCTGGCTCGCCTGGACCGGTCTTGGCCAGCCTACGGGAAGTTTCGGATATGCAGGGTTTCTGCTGCTTGCGACGATGGGAACACTTGCAGTTATAGAACATTGGGCGTTGGTACTTCCTGTCCCCGATCCGTCGTTCTGGGAATGGACCCGGCGCGACGCAGAGAAAAGTAAAAGAAACGGCCCGAACGGAGGGGTGAACCATGGATTATGAGAGCTTCTTCGAGGCCGAACTCGCAAAGCTGAAGGAAGAGGGCAATTACCGTGTCTTCGCCGACCTGAAGCGCAAGCGCGGACAGTTTCCCGCCGCCTCCTTCCACAAGGGCGAGCTGGTAGACGATGTCACAGTTTGGTGCTCGAACGACTATCTCGGCATGGGCCAGCACCCGAAGGTGCTCGAAGCCATGCATGCCGCGCTGGAGGAATGCGGTGCCGGTGCAGGCGGCACGCGGAATATTGGCGGGACCAATCATTATCACGTCCTGCTCGAGCAGGAGCTCGCCGACCTCCACAACAAGGAATCCGCGCTGCTCTTCACATCAGGCTATGTGTCGAACTGGGCAGGTCTCGGAACGCTCGCTTCGAAGATTCCGGGCTGCATCGTGCTTTCGGATGCGCTGAACCACGCCTCCATGATCGAGGGCATCCGCCATTCGCGCGCCGAGCGCCACATCTTCCGGCACAATGATCCCGAGGATCTCGCACGCAGGCTGTCGGAAATGGATCCCGACCGGCCGAAGCTCATCGCCTTCGAGAGCGTCTATTCCATGGATGGTGACATCGCGCCGATCAGGGAATTCTGCGACATCGCCGACCAGTACAATGCCATGACCTATCTCGACGAGGTCCATGCGGTTGGCCTTTATGGGCCGCGCGGTGGCGGCATTGCCGAGCAGGAAGGCCTGATGGACCGGCTGACGGTGATCGAAGGCACGCTCGGCAAGGCGTTCGGCGTTGTCGGCGGCTACATCGCAGCCTCGCGCGCGCTTGTCGACTTCATCCGCAGCTTTGCCTCGGGCTTCATCTTCACCACGGCGCTGCCGCCGCATGTGGCGGCCGGGGCCCGCGCCTCGATCCGCCACCTGAAGGAAAGCCCGACCGAGCGTGAACTTCACCGGAAGCGCGTCGACCAGGTGCGCCACAAGCTGCGCACCATCGGTATCCCGACGCTGGAGAACCCCAGCCATATCGTGCCGGTGATGGTGGGCGATCCCAAGCACTGCAAGATGATTTCGGACTGGCTGCTTGAAGAGCGGGGCATCTATGTCCAGCCGATCAACTACCCGACTGTCCCGAAAGGCACAGAGCGCCTGCGCATCACTCCAGGGCCCGTGCACACGGACGAGGACGTCAACCGCCTCGTGGATGCGCTGTCGGAAATCTGGTCTCAATGTGCCCTCGCGCGCATGGATGCGGTGGCCTGATCAGACCGGCCGACTCCTGCACGATCCTGAGGCTCAGGAATTCTGCGTACTTACGAAAGAACGCCGAATGCGTCATTGTGACTGCCTGACAGGGCAGGTGGCCTGAAGACCGCCGCCCGAAAGGGAGGCAAGACATGGGCGATCCGGAATTCTCCGAAAATATCGGCAGCGAGCGGCTGCCGGACGTTTCGCAAGTGGGCTTCGGTGCGCCGCTGCGCTGGCTGGCGGGCGGCTGGGCCGACTTCAGGACGGCCACCGCGCCCTGCCTGATCTACGGGCTGGGCCTTACGCTGATCAGCGCGGCGATTGTCGGCGGCGTGCTGTTTTCGGGCCATGCCAACTGGGTGATGATCCTGACGGGGGGCTTCTTCTTCATCGCGCCCATGCTCGCCATGGGACTTTACGAGGCCGGCCGCCAGCTCGAATTCGGCGTGAAGCCGAAGCTCTCCCAGATGCTGTTGGTGAAGACGGCCTCGGCGGGAAATCTCGCCGTGCTCGGCCTCGCCCTCTTTCTTGTGTACCTGCTCTGGACCCGCGCGGCCTCGGTCGTCTATGGTCTCTCTACCTTTCGCACGCATGATACGGTGCGCGAATTCGTCGTCTTCGCCTTTACCGACCCGGAAGGCCTGAACATGACGATCTGGGGCACGCTGATCGGCGGGGCGATTGCCTTTATTGCCTTCTGCTTCGTGGTGGTGTCGGCGCCCATGCTGCTCGACCGGAAATCCGACATCTTCATCGCCACGGCCACCAGCTTCCGCGCCGTGTTCAAGAATTTCGGCCCGCTCCTGTTCTGGGCTTTCCTGATCGTCGCGCTGACGCTTTTCGGCATCGCGACAGCCTGCATCGGGCTGATCGTGATCTTCCCCGTGCTTGGCCTCGCCAGCTGGCGGGCCTATCGCGAAATGGTGCCGGGCAGACCCCTGTCCAGCTAATTCGCCCCGTCGCGCTTGAGCCTCAGCGTGCCATCCTCGCCAATGTCGAACCATTCCTCGATCTCGGGATGGTTGAAGGGCCTTGAGCTGTCATCGGGCAGGAGATTTCCCTCCGAGACATAAGCCACATAGTGGCTTTCATCATTCTCGGCGAAGAGATGGTAATAGGGCTGGTCCTTGCGCGGGCGGATGTCTTCCGGGATCGCCTGATACCATTCCTCGGTGTTGGCGAATTCCGGATCGACATCGAAGATCACACCGCGAAACGGGAAAAGGCGGTGGCGCACGGTGTCCCCGATACGGAATTTTGCTTCTGTTGGTCGCATCACTCTCCCCTACGCTTTTCACTGAAGTTTACGAAAGGTGGATCGCAGTTTGAAGCACCAAGCTGTTTCTCATTGCCGCAGGCTCGTGCTAGCGTTGCCGGAAAGAAAGATTTCGAGTTGAGTTTCCCATGCCGGAGCGCGAACGCGGCCAGCGGCGAAAACGTCGCGCTGCAAGACTGCCCGGAGACACCCCGCTTTACGGCGCGGTCGATCTGGGCACGAATAATTGCCGGCTTCTCATCGCGGAGGCCCGGCCGGGCGGCTTCAAGCCGGTGGACAGTCACTCCCAGGCCGTGCGCCTCGGAGCAGGTCTGGCTAGAGAGGGACGTATCACCGGTGAAGCGGAGGCTCGCGCCTTCGATGCTCTGAGGACGATTCGCGAGAAGCTGCGACAGAAGGGCGTCGGTCGGGTCAAATGTGTCGCAACACAGGCCTGCCGGGCGGCCTCGAACGGGCGCGAATTCGTTCAGCGCGTTCAGCAGGAGGTCGGCCTCTCCTTCAAGATCATCACGCCCAAGGAAGAGGCGAGGCTGTCGGTCATTGGCTGCCACAATCTCTTCGACCCGGACGCCGAAATCGCACTGGTCATCGATATTGGCGGCGGCTCGACGGAACTCTCCTGGGTCGATCTGCGCCCGCTGCGCAAGGACGGCCTGCAAGGCATGCTGGCGCATGTGCCGCTGATCAGCTGGGCGACCTTTCCGATTGGCGTGGTGACCCTGACCGAGCATTGCCTGTCTGTGGAGGAGCCAGCGCGCTATGCCGCCATGCTCCAGATCGCGCGCGATCACCTGGGCGGCTTTGCGCAGGCCGGAGCGCTTCGCGAGCGCATGATGCGGGTGCCCTGCCACATGGTTGGCACCTCCGGAACGGTGACGAGTCTTGCCGCAGTGCACATGGGGCTCGACCGGTATGTGCGCAGCGCCGTCGATGGCCATTGGCTGACAAGCCTGGAAGCCGGTGAAGTGACTCGCCAGCTCGCCGGCATGAGCCTTGATGAGCGCCGCGCGGTGCCCTGCATTGGCGGGGACCGGTCGGAACTCATCGTCGCGGGCTGCGCGATTCTCGATGCCATCTTCGAGGCCTGGCCGACCGGCCGGATCCGCGTCGCCGACCGGGGACTGCGCGAAGGCGTCCTGATGTCCATGATCCATGGACCGAAGAAGGGCGGCGCGCGGGGTCGGCGACGCCGCAAGCCGTCGGGCTCTGTCGCTGCGAATGCAGGAGAGGCCCATGAGTGACGACAAACGACGCTGGACCGGCAAGGGCGTGAAATCCGGCTCGTCGGGCCGACAGACCGGCAAGCGCAAGGTCACGGCGTACAATGCCGACAAGGAAAGCTCCAAGCGCTGGATCGAACGCCAGCTTCAGGACCCCTATGTGCGCGCGGCGAAATCAGCCGGATACCGCTCGCGCGCAGCCTACAAGCTGCTTGAACTCGACGAGAAAGCAGGACTTCTGCGCAAGGGGCAGCGCGTGGTCGATCTTGGCGCGGCACCCGGCGGCTGGGTGCAGGTGGCGCTGGAAAAGGGCGCGCAAGAGGTGGTCGGCATCGATCTCCTGCCGATTGATGCGATTGCCGGGGCGCATCTGATCGAGGGCGACATCAATTCCGAGGAGGATGTGGCCGCGATGATGGAGGGCCTGAGCGGGCCGCCGGATCTCGTCCTGTCCGACATGGCGGCGAACACGACGGGCCACAAGCAGACAGACCATCTGCGCACGGTCGCGCTGGTCGAACTCGCGGTGGACTTTGCCATCGAACACCTCGCGCCCGGTGGCCATTTCTGTTCCAAGGTGTTCCAGGGTGGCGCGACAAAGACCGTGCTCGAAACGCTGAAGGCGCATTTCGACAGCGTGAAACACATCAAGCCGCCAGCCTCGCGCGCGGGCTCGCCGGAAATCTACGTGGTCGCGAAAGGCTTCAGACAGGGCTGATCGGGTGCCTGACGGTCCGGACGCCGAGGCCAGACCTGTCAGTTCACGTCTGATACCAATCTGCACTGATCACCAGTCATGGGCCCAGTCGCGATATCCGATGGACATGATGCGCCAGGGGTTATCGGTGAGGCTGTTCCAGGCGCGGCAGCAGATATCGAGTATGGCGTCATAG
>Ga0081520_100122_pt1 | contig 57846 bp, 45 predicted proteins | sample HotLakmasection1_FD_70988 | JGI IMG/M metagenome (GOLD analysis project Ga0081520, IMG submission 70988) | Hypersaline microbial mat communities from Hot Lake, Washington, USA - Section #1 (SPADES assembly) (version 2) | ecosystem: Environmental > Aquatic > Non-marine Saline and Alkaline >... | reverse complement strand
CTCCTTTCAAAGGAGAGGAACCAGAGTCTTGTCAAACCTCTCCTTGAGAAGGAGAGGTGCCGCAGGCGGTGAGGTTTCCCACATGCCAAAACTCCACTTCTGAATCTGGATGAGGTTTATCAGGGATTTCTGGCATCAAAATCTCCTCCCGAATCTATCGCAGTTTTCCGGCTTCCAACCTCAGCTTTTCTCGATCGGCACCAGCAGCACGCCTTCCCCGTCGCGCAGCTCAAACGATCGCAGATCTTTTACATCCTCCTTGAGGTCAATGCCGGGGGTGGCGATCGCGACGCGCCAGTCGGCCATGTCGAGTTGCAGCCAGTCGCCGGGGTTCACCGTCATCGGATCGCCGCCCATGTGGGCCAGAATGACCACTGCGTGACCGGGGGCCACGTCGGGATGGGGGGCGCTGCGGTAGCCGTAAAAAATGGTGCGCTGGTGGTCGCTAATACGGTTGAAGCGATCGCGCCCGGTCAGGTTTTCTCGCAGCCAGGGGTGGGTCAGGCGAAAGTGGCGCAGGGTCCAGCTAAAGTGGGTGAGCTGGCCGTCCAGGTTTTCCAGGTAGCGACCGACATTGCACATATCGTGGCCGTCTTCCATAAAGGCCATGGCAAAAGCTTTGAGTTTGGGCACATCCAGCGTCGCCAAGAAACGCGGCAGATGCGCCTCGCTGAGTTCCTCTAGGGCCGGGACGGTGCAGAGGGTCCGGTCGTCCCCGTCGAGGCATTTCTGACAGACTTGGGCGACGGCTTCGAGGTCATAATCGGTTTCAACCATGGCGTCACGCAGGGCATAGGCAAAGTCGCGCAACTGCCCGTATTCGATGAAGCCCAAGGCTTTGAGCCGGGGGAAAGCATCGGCGTCAGCGTACATTTCGGGCTCGATTTCCCAGTCCAGAAAGCCGACTTCCTCCGAGACAACTTTGACGCCGTAGCGATCGTCTGTATTGCGGAAAAAGCCCCAGGGGGTTTCTACCGTGGCGTTCAAAAAGTCCATGGGCAAGCCAGGGGAAAAGCCATGTACCCACAGCAGCGTAGCGGGGTTGTTGTAGGCCCGGTGCAGCACCTGCGGCAGGGTTTTGCCCAGGTTCCAGTTGATTTCGGCATGGGGATCAACTTGATTGCCTCGGCGCACGGTGTCATGGTTGCCACAGCCGGTGATCCAGTGATCGCCCTGAAAGATGACCTCACCGACCCGTCGCCATTTGCGATCCCAAAAGCCCTTGAGGGTGGGGGTGTTGTGGGCAAAAATCAGCGGTCCCCACTGGAAGGAACCGGGCTTCATTTCCACCAGTTCGCGGTAGGTGGATTTTTCTTCCCAACCTTCCTCGGGCCAGGGGCGACCATCTTCAAAAATGGTGAACATCAGTCGCCGATAGCCCTGAATGTCTTGCACCACGTCGCTCATGGCCAGCAAATAAGCGTCGTCCTGCTCCACCCGCCCCGATAGGGGATTAAAAAAGCGAAAATCCTGTCCTCCATCGACGCGAATGCCGTCCGCACCGGTGTTGATTTTGCGCCGCTGCATTTCCAGTAAAATGGCCCGCACCTGCGGTAACTGGTGGTTGAGGTCTTGCCCGTACATATTGGGGCCTTTGAAAAACTGCTGGGTGAGCAATTCCAACCCCTGGTTGTCGGAGTGGCCGTAGACCAGGTCGTAGATCAGGCCGATCGCCCCCCCGGCAAAGTTGTGTAGGGCGACGACAAAGTCGACGACTTCATCGGGGCGGAGGCTGCCCAGCACAGCGGGATTCGTCGCGGACGACGCCAAAATGGGCACGTCGTAACCCCAGTTTTGAGTGTCGGGTTTGCGCAGGGTGACGGTGACAGTGGCGTCTGAGCGATCGGGGTCGCTGGCGGTGGCGGTTTCCTCAGGCGCATCGGCGATCGCCGCCTCAGCCGTCCGATCCGTCAGCGGGGTGCCCAGCACAAAAAATTCGTGTTCAAAGTTGGTATCTTCGCGGCGATACTCAATCGTCGGCTCGACGGGGAGCAACTGCACCGCATCGTAACCGCAGTACACTTCGTCGGCGGGCGTCAGCGGTTCCCCGGCGGTGATCTTGTCGGAGATGCGGTTAAACGTGTGGGTCAGCCCTTCCAGGGTGCCCTGGGGAGACGCCGTTTTGGCGTGAATCTGGAGAATGTTGGTCGGCGTCGGCACCCGTGGAATCTCCGCATCGGGAATGCCTTTGGGGGCGGCCGTGCGGCGAAAATAGCTGAGGTCGGTCCGCCGCCGCTGCAGCCGCCGCATGTCGTACACCTCCGCTGGGGCAAACACGCCGTAGGGGGTCGAGTAGGCCAGGGGATCGCGAATAATGTGCACCCGCTGCTCGGCGTCGACGTAGCGCAACCAGTAAAAGGACCCGGCGGTGTTGCAGTTGCCCGCTTTGACCCCAGCCACGACGGCCCAGAGAAATTCCCCTTGCTGACGCAGGGGCACCAGATCCCGCTGAAAGTCGATGACCTGCCGGGGTTCGCGGAAGTTGATCGGGGCCAGGGGGGTGAAAATTTCGATTTCCAGCGATCGCTCTGACTGAATCACATCAGCGGTTAGTTCCGGGGTCCAAAAGCCAAATTCGGTCAGGCCATCGCGGCGATAGTGGGCTCCCAACCGTTTTGCCAGCCGTTGCCCTCGCCCAAAGTAGGTATCGTCAGACGCCATGACTGAGGCCGCCCAATGCAGTAGGGTCTGGGTTTCATCTTCGACGAGGCGGAGGTTAGCGGTGGCAGGACTCTTGACTGGCACGATATCGGTTTCTCTTGTGAATGGGCGGCAGTGGCTGGAAGCCAGCGATCGCGACGGGCGACAAAGAGCGCCGATGCCCCGACCGCCAGTGACAGATCACAGCTCGCGATCGCTGGCCCGACCGGCAAGTTGGTTCAGTATGCCCGCAAACCGCCAGGGGGTGTCAGCCGCGATCGGCAAAAGTCTGCATGGCTGAGGCTGATCAGCGGTCAGCCCACCCCAAAGCCAGCGAGGTCTCTGGGCATCCCCATCGACGGGCGATCGCTCCCTTATTAGGCTACTTCAATCAATCGGTTCTGTGACCCTTTTCGGCAGAGCGACTCTCCTGGGGGGCCGCCGTCCTGATCCTGAGTCCGATTTACCGCTGGCGGTCTCCCGCTAGGCCCACATCGCTTCGACTCATCGAGAGAGGACATCTGCCTATCTATATCAATCGATGGGAAACAACCTCTATCTGTCGAGGGAAGTGTGACGGTTGACTAAGGCGTTTGATAGAGAGGGCGCTGGCTGACCGTTAATTCTGATGGCGGAGTAGACGCTGTTTCGCTGTTGTTTTTCAGCGTGCGGAAGCTTGCGGAATCAAATCCTTAACGATGATCGGATTGAATCGTGTCAGTATGGCAAGCATCGGCGACCCCTCGTTGACCAACCCCCTTGCCGAGTGGCCGCAGGGGCTGGTCGGATCGCTATTTTCCCGAGCTAAACGTAGTCAGGAGACCCTGATATGAAATCATCCCTTGTCATCCTTTATCACCGTGAACCCTATGACGAGGTTGAGGTTGACGGCAAAATCGTCTATCGCGATAAAAAAAGTCCAAACGGCATTGTCCCGACGTTAAAGACTTTTTTTGCGAATGCTGAAAGTAGCACCTGGATTGCCTGGAAGCAGATGACTGCCAAGCAGCAGGAGCACTTCGAAGAGCGAGTGGTGATGGAAGGCGGTAACGATAGCTGCCAGGTCCGTCGCATTCCCTTATCCCCGCAGCAAGTCAAAGACTTTTATTACATCACGGCGAAGGAAGCTTTCTGGCCCATTTTGCACTCGTTCCCCGAGCATTTCACCTACGAAAGCTCTGACTGGGACAACTTTAAAGCAATCAACCAGCTCTTTGCGGACGCGGCCTGTGAAGATGCCGCCGATGACGCCCTGATCTGGATTCACGACTACAACCTGTGGCTGACGCCTTATTTCATTCGGCAGAAGATGCCCAACGTGAAGATCGCATTTTTCCACCACACCCCCTTCCCGGCGGCAGACGTGTTCAATATCCTGCACTGGCGCGAGGCGATCGTCGACAGCCTGCTCTGCTGTGACTTGTGCGGCTTCCACATTCCCCGCTATGTCGAAAACTTTGTCGGCGTGGCCCGCAGCCTGCGCGACGTCAAGATTGTCGAAAAAGGTCCAGTGCGTGAGGCCTTTACGCCCCACGGCGTCGCCCTGTCCGAACCGGATATGACCACTAAGCTGAGCTATCAGGGGCGCACCATTCAGCTCGATGCGTTCCCCGTGGGCACCCATCCTCAGTACATTGCCGATGTCGTGAACTCCTCGGAAGTACAGAACAGCATCCAGAAAATCCGCGATGACATCGGGGACAACAAGCTGATTGTCTCTGCCGGGCGCGTGGACTATGTGAAAGGCGCGAAGGAAATGCTGCTCTGCTACGAGCGCTTGCTGACCCGCCGTCCGGAATTGCAGGGTAAGGTCAATTTGGTCATGACTGCAGTGAAAGCCGCCGCGGGAATGCGGGTTTACAAAACGGCCCAGAGCCAGATTGAGCAACTGGTGGGCAAAATCAACGGGCGCTTTTCGAAGCTGAACTGGACGCCGATTTTGCTATTTACGGAGCCGGTGCCATATCACGAATTGATGGCGTTTTACGGCACTGCCGATATCGCCTGGATTCCCCCCCTACGGGATGGCTTAAACCTGGTGGCCAAGGAATATATCGCGGCGCATCAAGGCCGGGGCGGGGCGCTAATTTTGTCTGAGTTCACGGGGTCGGCGGTAGAGTTGCCGGATGCCATTCTTACCAATCCTTACTCTGACAAGCATATGGATGAGTCCATTGATCAGGCGCTGGCGATGAGCCCCGAGGAGCAGAAAGAGCGGATGCAGCGCTTGCATAAGGTTGTGATGCAGTACGACGTGAAGGAATGGGCCAACCACATGTTCCGGGAAGCGAATGCTACGGCGATTCCCGGAGAACCTGCGTTAGTGTAAGGGCACGTTATCGAACGGTGACTGGGAGAGGAGAGCGATCCGGCTCCGGAGGCTGTCCCGGTGGTGATGGCAGGGCGGTTGTTGGCGATCGCCCCTCTCCTGGTCACTGGGCCGACCGCTTTTGGGCGCGCGCACTTAGCGCACTGCCACCTTATTTGCCGCATTCAAGGAATATTCGATGAGAGATCTCCAAGCAATTCAGCGTCGAGGCTATGACGTTGTCGTGATCGGGGGCGGGGTTAACGGAGCCGCTACCGCCCGCGATGCGGCCCTGAGGGGATTATCAGTACTGCTTATGGAAAAAGATGATTTTGCGGGGGGTACCACCAGTTGGTCCACCCGCTTAGTCCATGGTGGGTTGCGCTATTTAGAATATTTTGAGTTTCATCTGGTGCGAGAGTCGCTTCGGGAGCGGGAAATTTTGCTCCGCACGGCTCCCCACTTGGTGCACCCGATTCAGATGACGATTCCCATTTACGGCAGCGGCACCCGCAGCTACTGGGAAATTCAAGCGGGCATGATTTTGTACGATGTGCTGAGCTACGACAAAACGCTGCCCAACCACCGCATGTTGTCTAAAGCTAAGATGCAGCAGCTCTTTCGGGCGGTCGATCGCGATGACCTGAAGGGCGCTGCGCAGTATTACGACGGGCAGGCAGAACATGCGGAACGGCTCTGCCTGGAAATATTGCTAGATGCCCAGACCGCCGGGGCCGACGTGCTGAACTATGCCACCGTCACCGGGTTGCAGCGCGAGGGCGATCGCCTCACGGGGCTCACCGCCTATGACCAGATTGCCCAGGAAGAATTTGCGGTTGTCCTGCCTGACCAGGCCGTGGTCATCAACACCTCTGGTCCCTGGGTGGATCGGGTGTTGGGCCTGGGCCGCCGCGATGGCGAACCGGCCCCCATCGGCGAAGAACAAAAAATTGGTGGCACTAAGGGCAGTCACATCATCGTCGATCACTTTCCCGGTGCTCCCAACACCGCTCTGTATGTAGAAGCGAAGTCGGATGGTCGCCCATTTTTCATCGTGCCCTGGTGTGGGCAGTACCTCATCGGCACCACCGACCTGAAATATACCGGCGACCTGGATCGGGTGAAAGCCGATAACGACGAAGTGGATTACCTGATCACCGAGACGAACCAGGTCGTGCCGACGGCCCGCCTGACGCGGGATGACGTGAAGTTCACCTATTCGGGGGTGCGGCCTTTGCCCTATGCCGAAGGCAAAAAGGCGGGCAGCATCTCCCGCGCCCATATTTTGCACGACCACACAAAGGAAGGCGTGCGGAATCTGGTGTCTCTGATCGGCGGTAAGCTGACCACACACCGGCAGGTCGGGGAAGAGATGACCGACTGGGCCTTTAAAAAAATGGGGCGTCAAGTGCCCCCGTCGCCGACTCGCCAGCGCCCCCTGCCGGGCTGTATCTTGCCGGATGACGATCGCATTGAGGTGGCTTATCAGCAGTATCGCGATCGCATCGGCATCGATACCCTGGAGTATATCTTTGACGTTTATGGAGCGCGGGCGGTGGCGCTGCTGGCGCTGCTGGATGATCACCCTGACCTCGCCGAACGGCTACTACCCACCCATCCCCACATTCGCGCTGAGGTGGTGTTTGCGATGGCGTCGGAAATGGCCCATACCGTGCTGGACTTCACCCGCCGCCGCACCACCCTGGCGATGAATGCTAACTACGGCTATGACGTGCTGGAGCCGATTTTGGACACGTTGCGGCAGCACTGCGGTTGGGATGACGCCAAGTGCCAGCGCGAAACCGCTGAGTATCAGCAATTTATGGAAGAGAATTGCATTCCTGACTATGTGCTGGCAACTGCCGTCGAAGGGCGATCGCTGCAAGCCGTGTAGCCCCCATGTTCCCGTTGTCCCCCCTGCAAATAAGTGCGACCTATGGAAGCGAACGTAACCTCACCCATCTCCATTGATGCCGAACAAGCCCGCCAAGAGTCGGCAGAACTGACCGTTTTAGGGGCGGGGGCTTGGGGCACGGCCCTGGCTAAATTGGTGGAAAAGAACGACCACACCGTTTGCCTGTGGTCTCGCCGCAGCGCCATGTCGATGGCCGCAGCGGTGCAAGACAGCCACGTCATTTTGTCGGCGGTGTCGATGAAAGGGGTGCCCTCGGTGGCAGCGCAGCTCAAGGAACTCAACATTCCCCCCGAAACCATCATCGTGACGGCGACCAAGGGCCTCGACCCCGAGACCACCCGCACGCCGTCGCAGATTTTTCACGACACCTTTCCAGATAACCCGGTGGTGGTGTTGTCAGGCCCCAACTTGTCAAAGGAAATTGAGCGGGGCTTGCCCGCAGCGACGGTGGCGGCGAGCTTACACCCCGAAGCGGCGGAAGCGGTGCAGTACTTGTTTTCCTCGGATATTTTTCGGGTCTATCGCAGCCCTGATCCGCTGGGGGCAGAGCTGGGCGGCACGTTGAAAAATGTGGTGGCGATCGCTGTTGGTGTCTGTGAGGGGCTGGATCTGGGATCCAACGCGCGATCGGCCCTGATGACCCGCGCCCTGCCCGAAATGATTCGCATCGGCACCCGCTTGGGGGGACACGCCGAAACCTTTGTCGGCCTGTCCGGATTGGGCGACATGCTGGCGACCTGCACCAGTCCCCTCAGCCGCAACTATCGAGTCGGGTATGGCTTGGCTCAGGGCAAATCCCTCGACCAAATTCTCGAAGAAATCGGCAGTACCGCTGAAGGCGTCAACACCACTAACGTTTTGATTCAGATTGCTAATCGCGAGAGCATTCCCGCCCCGATTTCGCGGCAGGTCTATCGCCTGCTGAACGGCCAGATCTCGGCTCAACAAGCAGTAGAAGCCCTGATGGAACGCGATTTGAAAGCCGAAGCCTGCTTGCTAACGTGATCGGGCAATGCCACCAAAAGTCGTAGCGGTCTTGGTTAATGCCTGCCGCAGTCACGGTTAAGGAGCCCCCGGAACGAAACGGGGCGCTGCTCGTCTGTTGAGGAAAGACGTTGTCTGTGCCGATGTCAGCCTGACCGTTGGGTTAAGACTGCGATCGCACCGGTTGACGTCATCCCTTAAGATGAGGGGCTATGTGTGTTGTCGAGTGAAGTAAGATGCGATTTTCTGTTTCCGCAGTGAGCTTATTGGCCGTTGTTGCCGGAGTCGGCGTGGCGATCTTAGCGCCTTCGGTCACCGCTAGCGAGGCCGAGTTGGCGGGGCCACAGCGATTGGCGCAAGCCGACAATAATGCCAAGCCGAGCGACGCTGACGCCGACTCCTTAACACTGTTGCGGTTTGAGACTCAGAGTTATCTGGTGCGGGTCTATCGCGAAGATGGTCTCACTTATCTCAACGTCTACAACAAAGAGACCGGCTTTACGGATCAAAACGGGGTGTTGGCTTATCTCGTAGAACCCGATGATGAAACTGCTGACTGGCGCATTTATGCTAACCAGCAGGGCGATTTAGAATATCGCGCCATGGTGAATCCTGAAGGCGATACGGCGCTGGAAATTCGGTTGCCGGATGGTCCCCCCGCTCCACTCGAACCCGGATTCAACGCCACCTATAGCTTTCCCCATATCTTTCTCGGGGAGGCGTTGGACGATACCCTGAGCACTTTAGAAGAATCTGGCTGGAGTGTGGCCTCAACCTCCGGAGAAATGGTGCAACTGACGCGCCATCAACTGGCCTTATCGTTGAAATTTGATCCCGATACTCAGGTCATCACCTACACTCAACTTGTTGACCCGAGTTAAAGAGGCTGTTTTGCAAAGAGTTGTCGTTGATCCGGCTCAAATTGCAGCCGCATCACTGACGCTGACCGTTGCTCAGCGCCATTATTTACAGCGAGTTTTGCGTCTCCAACCCGGCGATCGCTTCTTGGCCCTTAATGGTCAAGGGCAGATGTGGGAGGCCACTTTGCAACCTGACAGTTTTCAGGCGACGCTGCAGGTGGCCCAGGCGGCTTTACCGGCAGCGCTCCCCAAGCCCAAACTCACCCTGGCGGCCTGTCTGCCCAAACAGGGGTTTGATGAGGTGGTGCGGCAGGCGACGGAGCTGGGGGTAGATGAAATTGTGCCGCTGTTGAGCGATCGCACGGTGCTGAAACCCAGTACCCACAAGTTGCACCGCTGGCGGCGCATTGCTGCCGAGGCGGGGGAACAATCGGAGCGCCTGACCGTCCCTACGCTGAGGGAGCCCCTGACTTGGTCTCAGTGGCTGACCCACGAGTCTCAGGATTTTCGGTTACTTTGTATTACCCGACGGTCTGCGCCTGCATTACTGTCGGTGTGCCTCTCGGCTCAGTTCACCAGTCTGGAAGTGGCCATCGGCCCTGAAGGCGGTTGGACAGACGCGGAGGTAAATGAGGCGATCGCCCAGGGATATCAACCTGTGACGCTGGGGTCCTCCATTTTACGAGCGGTGACGGCCTCAATCACTGCTTTAGGCGTACTACAAGCCGGAATTGAATTCGCTACTATATATCAATCTAACGACACATACCCATGAATACTGCCAAAACCCTAGAAGCTAATACCGAGATTTGTCTGGCAGGTTTTCATGCGCTGTCTGACCCATTGCGTGTACATGTCATTGAACGACTCCGTACACAAGAGATGTGCGTGTGTGACCTATGCGAAGAGCTAGATGTGAGCCAGTCCAAATTGTCATTTCATTTACGAGTCCTTAAAGATGCCGGCCTGGTCAAAGCTCGCCCGCAAGGCCGCTGGACTTACTACAGCCTGGACCTGGTGCAATTTATTGCCCTCGAACAATATTTGGCCGATTATCGCCGTCACAGCCCCATTATCCCGGCGCGGCTCTCCGAAGTCTCTTCTTCGTGACGGCAACGCTCATCCCGCTCTACCCAAGGAGCCGACATCGCCGCCCCGGATAAGTGCCAGGATGAAATCAACCGCAGTTTATGGCAAGTTTAATGCTCCACGTAGAGACCCCCCCCCAGGCTTTGAGTGCAGTGATTGCGGCGCTGCACTTCTCAGCCCGTAAGCATCGCCAGCAGCGGCGTAAAGATCCTGACCATACGCCCTACATTAATCACCCCATCGAACTGCTCAACATTCTGGCCAATGAGGCCAACATCAACGACCCGGTCATTCTCGTCGGGGCGCTCCTGCACGATACCGTCGAAGATACCGAAACCACCCTCGCTGAAATCACTCACTTGTTTGGCGAAGCGGTGGCGACCATTGTCGAGGAACTGACGGACGATAAATCGTTGCCGAAGGCGACCCGTAAACAATTGCAGGTGGAGCATGTCGCCCACGTCAGCGATTGCGCCAAACTGGTGAAACTCGCTGACAAAATTGCCAATGTCCGAGATATGGCGATCGCCCCCCCCGCCGATTGGTCCCTCGAACGGCGGCGGGAGTATTGCGACTGGGGCAAGCGCGTCGTTGACCAAATTCGCGGTACCCACGACGTTCTGGAATCCCTCTTTGACCAGGCGTATGCAGCCGCGATCGAGCCATAATTGAATGCTGCCACCCGTGGGGCGTTTGGCGTAAACAGGCCATATTTCAATACTAAGTAGCTGGGCTGATTCCACTGTAGGATGGGTAAAGCCCTTCAGGCATGGCTGCGCTAGAGCGATAGCGTAACCCATGCGGGCGTTGGGTTTCGTTCCTCAACCGCAACCTACGGCGTCTTACGTTTAATTACAACTGCCTACTTAATGCTGACGTTGCTAGCAGAAAATCTCCAGCGGTGCATCGCTGCGCGGCTGCACCCTACGAGCTGACTGGCTACGGCAGGGGCGAGACGGTGCATAACCTCAGCCACCTACTCCTGTCAGCGATCGCTGAAGTCTCTCCCACCGTCTCTACCGATGGGCTAGTATATTCATCTGGAAAGCATTTAAGCAGGATTGGCAGGCTATGAGTCGCGGCACGCTATTCGATAAAGTTTGGGATTTGCACACCGTGGGAACGTTGCCCTCTGGTCAAACTCAGCTTTTCATCGGTCTGCACCTGATTCACGAAGTCACCAGTCCGCAGGCGTTCGCCATGCTGCGCGAGCGGGGCTTGCCAGTCATGCTGCCCGAGCGAACCATCGCCACCGTTGACCATATCGTGCCGACCGAGAGCCAGGCGCGGCCCTTCGTCGATGTGTTGGCAGAGGAGATGATCGCGGCGCTAGAGCAAAACTGCCGCGACCACAACATCACGTTTTACAACATTGGTTCTGGCAACCAGGGCATCGTTCACGTCATTGCACCGGAGCAGGGGTTGACTCAACCCGGCATGACGATCGCCTGCGGTGACAGCCACACTTCTACCCATGGGGCCTTTGGGGCGATCGCCTTTGGCATCGGTACGAGCCAAGTCCGCGATGTCCTGGCTTCGCAAACCCTCGCCCTCGCCAAACTGAAGGTGCGCCGCATTGAGGTGAACGGAAAGTTAGCCCCTGGCGTCTATGCCAAAGACGTGACACTCCATATCATCCGTCGCCTGGGGGTCAAGGGGGGCGTCGGCTATGCCTATGAATATGCTGGCAGCACCATCGCCGCGATGTCGATGGAAGAGCGCATGACCCTGTGCAATATGTCCATCGAAGGGGGCGCGCGCTGCGGTTATGTCAATCCTGATAGGGTGACCTACGACTATTTGAAAGGGCGGGAATTTGCCCCGAGTGCTGAGCAGTGGGATGAAGCGATCGCTTGGTGGGAAAGCATTCGCAGTGATGCCGATGCGGAATACGACGATGTTGTCGTGATTGATGCGGCGGCAATTGTCCCCACTATCACCTGGGGAATTACCCCCGGTCAAGGCATCGGCGTCGATGAAAACATTCCCGCCCTGGATGAATTGCCAGAGGGCGATCGGGCGATCGCCGAAGAAGCCTACCGCTATATGGATCTGCAGCCAGGCACCCCCATTCAAGGTACGCCTGTGGACGTGTGCTTTATCGGTAGCTGCACCAATGGCCGCCTCAGTGACCTGCGCGAAGCCGCCAAGGTGGTGCAGGGCAAAAAGGTCGCCCCTACCGTCAAAGCCTTTGTGGTACCCGGTTCTGAGCGGGTCAAGCAAGCCGCAGAAGCGGAGGGCTTGGATACCATCTTTGAAGCCGCCGGTTTTGAATGGCGGGAGGCCGGTTGCTCGATGTGTCTGGCCATGAACCCGGACAAGCTCCAGGGTAACCAGATTAGTGCTTCCTCCTCCAATCGCAACTTCAAGGGTCGCCAAGGCTCATCATCAGGCCGCACTCTCCTGATGAGTCCGGCGATGGTAGCAGCGACAGCGATCGCGGGCAAAGTCGCCGACGTGCGCCACGTTCTTTGAAGTGACGAGTATTTGGTTGGTTAAATTTATACGGGCCTCGTCTTAACTTGAAATCTAGGGCTGCAGCTAGAGCTAACAGCTACAGTCAGCAGAACTGTAGCTGTCTATGTCTCACCCTTGGCCGTACGTATGCTTTAAGGTTGTGACTGGGCGACCGCTTGATAAACCTGAAAGCCATGCTGTTCTAGCGTTTTTTCAAATAGTGGTTGCGGTTGATTCTCTAAATAGTCTCTTAAAGAATTACCCGCAAATAAGGCTTGTTGAGTCGGAATGAGATCTGGTGCCCAGTGCTGGGTCATCCTGCCTAGCCAGCTCTGATAATTAAGATCATCTCTACGGTCAATTACAATGACGTCAAACCCTTGGTTACTAATAACTCCAGTAATTTCATCTGCTGTAATTTCTGAACTATAAAAATAGGCGAGATCAGGCCCATAGATATTGACATCGTTATTAATCCACCGATCAGAAGAGACTGTTAGATTCGGCCATGCGGCCAGATAACTATTGACATAGGGAGGTGCCATAACGCTGAGGGAGGCATCTTCTGATTGCTTACTTTCATCCAGCAAATACTCAATGACCGGGGTTAAATCTCGGCCATCGGCATAGGTCGGTATGCGGTTGAGGAGGTGAGGAAGTTTGCCGTAAATGGGAGCATAAGCAAACAGGCCAAAAAAGGCAAACAAGATAGGCAAATAGCGCAGCTTAATGGAATGTTCGCGCTGCAAAGTATGACAAGCCAATGGGAGAAATACCCAAGGTAGGCCCCCGATCATCAATCGGTAAAGATTATTAGGAGAGGCGATTTTGATGAGTCCCGTAACCACAATTGGATTAATGAATAGGAGGAAAGGGGCGATCGCGATCGCGGCCATAAAGAATTCTTTAGAGTCAGGACGATAACTCGAGAGCAGCATAATCGCCAAAGCTATAACAATAAACTCTAAGAATAAAAGAGATGAGTTGGCTTCTATGGGCCAATAGGTAAACACATGATGATTGCCAATCAAAAACCAGGTTTTAACCAGGGGAGAATAATAACCGGGAAGTGGTGGTCGATCTAAGGCGAAAAGCCTGATTAAGAAAGCTGCCAACAGCAAGAAGATGAAGACCGAAAATATAGGTGGGCGCTTTTTCTGCCTAATATGCATCAGGATTGCAAAAAACACGTAAGACAGCGTGATCGCAAATAGGTAAAAGACTTTCTCTTTATGGCAGTCGAGACAAACCCAAGTTGCCAACGCCATAACTAGCAACTCAGAGGATTTTCTGGCGGTAAATAGTTGCCTGAATTGTGTATTCGACAAAAAGCTGTAGAAGTATGGAATGATTTCTAAATAGACAATCATGGCCAGGGTGGCCCCTTGCAAAATCTTATAAAGGAAAAAACTAATCTGGAGGTTGCCGTAAAAGCCCAAGAACAGTAAAACCGCTAGAATGCTGCTAGGTTTGTGTTGAGTGCACCATAGAGCTAATCGATAGGTAGCCAAACAGAGGATGCAGGCACTGAGCGCAGCGATTAGTCTCAGCTTGGTTCGTAACTCATAATCAGAGCCGACTAACCACTGTTGCAAACTGCTAAAAAACGTATTGACGGAGGAGTAGGTCCAAAGGGACTGGAGGCTCATTGCTCCATCCTGATTAGCTTGACCAATCCTCTGTAAGTAAGCAATCGCGTCTCCGGGATATTCAAGATAGAGTCCTCGGACACAGAAAAAGATGAAGATACCAATCAGCAAATAGACGAATACTCGGTGCTGTTTAAACAGATCTCTGTAGGGATAGATCACGTTTTTAAGCGAGCCAAAACTTTGAATGGCGACTGCTGACAAACCGACACTGCTCAGCAGTGCGATCGCTGTGTACGACACCTGAAGTGTCGAACCTTTGCCTAGGGCGATCGCAATTTTATAGGCAGCAAAAAATGGCAAAGAGGCCGTTAAGAACAGAGGAAACGGGAGGCCTTTAAACACGAACCTCTGCCTACATATCCATACCCCAGCTGTATAGATAAATAGCAGCACTAGCTTCGCGATTAAGTCAAACCAAGGGCCAAAAACAGCTATCAATGCTTGTAGATCTCCGCTGATTTAGAAGACTGAAGTGTTTGCTGGTGATCTTCGAGCATAGTCGACTCTGAGACCTGCAAGCCGTCTTTAGGACGACATCGAGGCACGCCCTCAGGTGACAAAAATTGCCAAAGCGATTCTAAGTTGGATGATTGCAAGATGGTCTCAATTTGTGCCAAAGTCGTCGTCACTGGTAGATGCCCTGCTCGCTTTTTTGTCAGGCAGTAGAGACGAGGATGAGGGGTATTTTGCTGTTCTTCATCCTCATCGATCAAGGCCTCGTGAAGTTTCTCGCCAGGGCGAATGCCCGTAATCTTGATGCTAATATCCTGTCCCGGCACATAGCCCTCCAGGCGAATCAGTTGTTCGGCCAGATCATAAATTCGCATCGGTTTACCCATATCGAGCACCAGGGTTTGGCCGGTTTTGCCGACTGCAAGACTTTGTAGAACTAGTCGAGTCGCCTCGGGGGTCGTCATAAAATAACGGGTCATGGTTGGATCGGTGACAGTGACCGGACCACCTTTGGCGATTTGACTCTGAAAAATGGGGACAACGCTGCCCCGGCTACCCAGCACGTTGCCAAACCTTACTGAAAGAAACCGAGTTTGGCTCTGTTGAGCAATGCTGCTGACCAGTAACTCTGCCAGACGTTTGCTCAATCCCATAAAATTGCTTGGGGCGACAGCCTTATCTGTAGAAATCAAGACAAAGGCTTTGACGCCTACTTGATCTGCCAGCAAGGCCAGATTGGCGGAGGCCAGGGTATTGTTCTCGATCGCCTCGGTCGGGTTCTGCTCCATCAAGGGCACGTGCTTGTGGGCCGCCGCATGAAAAATCACGTCGGGCTGAAATTGCTGCAGAATTTTCTTGATCCGTGCGGTATGACGCACATCGGCAATGATCGGAGCAATGTTGAGCAGCGGAAAGGTTTGGGTCAGTTCGCGATCAATGTGGAAGATACTATTTTCGCCACGACCGACCAAAATTAGCTGTCGTGGCTGTAGACGGGCAATCTGGCGGCAGAGTTCAGAACCAATAGTGCCCCCGGCCCCGGTTACTAAAATTGTCCGATTTTGGATCTGCTCTGTCGCTGAAGGAAACTCACGACACAGAGTTTGGGCGAAATTCAAGACAATTTCGGGACGACCCAGCAAGTCCTCTAAACGAATATCGCGAATTTGACCTGCCAGTCCCCGATCCAGCAGGAGTTCCTGTACGCGCGGCAGGATTTTGATCGTAATGCCTTCAGCGGTTGCTAGATTGACGATTTGCTGCAGGCGATCGCTAGGAGCCGAGGGCATAGTGATCAGCACAGCATCGACCGCCAATCGATTTGTCCAACTCACCAGCTGACTGACCTTACCCAGTACTGGCACCCCCTCTACCTGGCGATTCAGTTTGCTTGTGTCGTCATCCAGGAAACCCACAATTTGCCAATGTAAATGGTGGTTTTGTCGAGTTTCGCGGGCAATTTGCGCTCCCGCCCGTCCTGCCCCCAATAGCAAGATGCGTTTGGTCGGTTCAGCACCGCTTGGAGGAGCTGGCAGAGAGGCCCGGACCTGATAAGTGCGGAGAAATCGCAGACCCGTCATGCCAGCCAAGCAGAAGCCCCAGTCCACTACGGCCACCCCTAGGGGCAGCGTCGGCAAATCCATGAATTTTGGCAGCAATAAGCGGGCGACAGAAACGAGCAATAACGAATAAAAGCTCACTGCCTGAAAGATGGCCCAAAAATCTCGTAGACAAAACAACCGCCAGATTTGGCGATAGACCCGGAACCCCCACTGAATTAGGAGCCGACAGGGTAGCCCAAAAATCAGCACCCCGTGAATTAGCGGCCAGTATTCAGTGGGGATCTGTCCTTCAAACCGAATGCTGAAGGCAAGGATAACTGCCACCATTGCCACGATCGCATCCAAGGCGATTTGGGCAATTCGATAAATCGAGGGAAAACGCAACACAATGCCTAAACCAAATCCGTTATCTGGTCTGAGAAAATGCGATGGGGGAGTGAGCCCCCCAAACAATGCTACGGATCATACGCTTTTGTGTAACCGGGTCGCGAAAAATACATGTCGCTGAAAACTGCTACACTTCATGACTGTTTTGGAAAAGCGGATGACTGAATCCGTACTACTGCCTTATGGAGCCTCAGCTTACACCAGCTTTCAACCTAAGCAATGTTGTTATTCGTCGTCTATATGAGCCAGAGCTGCCTTGAGCCGAGGCAGTTGATCAATAATGAGGGCGATTAAAATTCCTAGCATAAACCCTGCGATCGCCGACAAAATCAGTCGCCGCAGCAGTGAGCTAGATTCCTGAGTTTGAACATCCGCTAAAATTTCGATGCTGACGAGGGGCTCATCACGAACTTGCAGGTCGGACAAACTCGCTCGTTCCTGTTCATGGTCAACCAACTCATTAAATTCTTGTGCTATTAGCGATTGCTGCTGGGCTTGTTGTTGAAACTGCAAGAAGGTTGAAAAATCAACCGAATCTCCACTAGGAAGCGTTGCAGAAGTCGCTAAACGATTTTCGAGGAGGGCAATTTTTTCCTGAGTGCGTTGAGTCAGCAAGTCTAACCTAGTGATTTCAGGCGTGATGTACGAGTTAGTGACTTCATCGGCAACCTTTTGTAAAGTATCGAGAGCTGGTTGCTCAGCAGATTCGAGAATCGCTGGCTCTTCGCTGGTGAGAACTAGACGTAAGCGTTCAGGATTGACTTCAGTAGCCGTCGATAGAGTCGCACTGACTGGCGAAGAATCACCCTGTTGAATTACAGCCCCAGGAAAATCATTAATCATAGCAAGGCTGCCAGCCTCGAGAATTTCTCCATAAATGGCCGGTTCGTTGGTGGCAATTGTGGAGTTCAGGCTCAGCTCAGGCGGCAGTGTCAGACTCAACAACAGCTCTCGGCGGGCTTGCGGAGATGCCAACAAACTCGCCCCCATCCCGATGGCAATGGTGACCAGCGTAGTACTACCGATGACCCAGTACTGCCGCCGCAAAAATTTCAGGATGTCAATCAGGGAAATTTCATCGGGATCTTCTACCTGGATTGGTCGCTGTGGTATGGAGGATGGCGCGTTCGCCGAGTCAGGTTTTTGAGAAACATCCATTCAGATACCTCCACGATTCAAGAGAACTTTCTGTCATCGATATAGTCAGGACAGGCTCAAGGTAAATCCGAAACCGCCTTCAGGTTCAATATTCTACGACTCTCTGTGGAAGGCGATTCACTGGCAACCCTACCAAAAGATTAGGACAGTGTCACAACAACCTCTCGGGATGATAAAAAAGTAAATTGGAAGCAACGTTTAATGAGACTTGGACCAAGAAAGAGCATGGGACCAAGTCTATCCCCTTCCGATCAGGGCGAACATAGGGTACAGTTTGTGAGCAGAATTTAATATCTCGCTAAGAAGTGGGCTTCGACGGTCTGCACGATCTCAGTCCCTTCAACGTAGCCTTCAGAAAGAGCCCTCTCAGCTCTCGCTGATGTACATTCAGGAGGCCGAATTGCAGAAGCGGTGTACCCGAAATCGTAAGCGGTCAAAGCGGCGGGCGATTTTCTGCCCTGCCCATGGCTGTTGTTTAGACAGCGTCAGTCCAAAGCATCCGCTATATACCGAGTCAGCAGCGGTGTTGCGATCGCGCGGCATGAGTCGTCGAGCAGCCTTGACCTTGGTCGCTAGTCGCACAGCAGTGCCGTTGCAAGGTGAGTGGCTAGAGGCGTTTTGGTGTGATGAGTGCCAGGAAAGTCGCTGGTATCACATTCACAAAGCGGGCGATCGCGTCTATGAAGTCCATCCTGCGCCCCATACACTTTGGCAGCAGGCGAGTGGGGTTATTCATCCTGAGGGCAACGTGTCGGTGAGTGAATACACGCGGCGACAAGCGAGGCAATACGTTTCAGGGAAGTTTTACCCGTGAATTGTTGAGGACTGCTGCTCAGTTTTCATTTGATGATGAACATCGGTTTTTTGCTTATTGCATCGCTGGAGCTTGCCGGGGCAACTTTTAAAGTTAGGGTTTATCAGCAGGGGGAAGGATCTTGGCTGCAATGAGCTAGCCGACGAGAGTGTGGGTGCCGACAAAGGACGTCGGTTGGCGTAGCGGCCCATCGCATATTAGCGGCAACGGGCTGAGTGCTTGGCAGAATCGGCGAGCAAGGAAGGGTGAGCGCGATCGACCCGACAAGGTGCATTAAGCCGGACGGTTGTTTATACAAGAATTTCTGCTAGGCATAATTACGCCAAAAGGTTGGAGTTGAAACAATTCTGAGCCAAAGGGGTTCAATCAAAGGATTACATTCGGAGATTATTTGGCAGTGAAAATTGATCGAGACAGTTCCATCTTGATTACAGGGGGGACAGGATCTTTTGGCAAAAGGTTTGTGGCGTCTGTTCTTAACCGTTTTCCAGATATCCGGCGGTTGGTCATCTACTCACGTGATGAACTGAAACAATTTGAGATGGCCCAGCAGTTTTCTCCTGGCGAGTATGTGGGGCTGCGTTATTTTATTGGGGATGTCAGAGATAGTCAGCGTCTCACTCGCGCCCTAGAGCAAGTAGACATCATCATTCATGCAGCCGCTCTCAAACAGGTACCTGCGGCAGAATACAATCCGATGGAATTCATCAAAACTAACGTACTGGGGGCTGAAAATGTCATTCAGGCGGCGCTGGATACTGGCGTAAAAAAAGTAGTGGCGCTGTCTACGGACAAGGCAGCAGCTCCCGTCAATCTCTACGGTGCAACCAAGCTTTGTTCTGACAAGCTGTTCATTGCTGCCAACAATATCAAAGGGTATCGAGAGTTAAGTTTTAGCGTCGTCCGTTATGGCAACGTCATGGGGTCACGGGGGTCAGTGATTCCCTTTTTTCTCAAAAAGCGACAGGAAGGAGTCTTACCGATTACCGATCCTGAGATGACACGGTTTAACATTTCCTTGGATGAAGCCGTTGACATGGTGTTTTGGGCAGTCGAGAAATCCCTCGGCGGAGAAATTTTGGTGCCTCGTTTACCGTCTTATCGGATTACGGATGTCGCAGAGGCCATTGGCCCAGACTGTGAGCATGTCATTGTGGGGGTTCGTCCTGGTGAGAAAATCCATGAGGAGATGATTACTACTGCGGACTCGCTGACGACGGTTAATCTAGGGGCGTATTATGCGATTTTGCCTAATCATCCTGATTACGATTTAGGAAAATACTGCAATGAGATGGGTGCGAACCCGGTTCCTGATGGATTTAGCTATAACTCAGGAAATAATGAAAGGTTTCTAACAACCGATGAACTCCGAGAATTGATCAAGAAAAACGTTGGTTTTCTCTTTAAATAAGTTTTAAATAAGTTTTATCAGAGGAAGTTATCGTTGCCTGTCGATTTAACTTTAACACCCACAAGATTAGTTGAAGAACTTAATCTACATAACCTTTTCCTCTGGATAAGCATGATTATGGCCGTAGGTTTTATCGGTTACATGCCGTCCAGGAAGTTGTTTAGGGATCCAGCCCCAAAAATCATTAGCTCAATCTTAATTGGGCAGATAATATTTGCGTTGTCACCGGCTTTATGCTCTTTGCTGGGGATGAAATTTTCTTTCGCATCATCGGCTTTGTTATCCCTCACTTTAGGAATACTTTTCTCCGCACTAGTCAAAAAATCTATTAAATCCTCTAAGTCTCAAAAGAGAGCTGACAATAGCTTGAAGGTTGCAAATAGAGTATACAAGTTCTCTTTGGCATTACAGCTTCTAGTATTTGCATTGACTGCACTTTGGGTTGCCATACGGGGAGTGCATCACTACGACTACACCTACTATCACAACTTGTTATCTCGTTCTTTAGCCTACTCCGGAACAATTTATGACAACTACCTCCTAGAAGTTCGTTATGGCTTCTGGTACCCCAACACATATGGCATGACGGTAGTCATGGATGCTATTGAGCTTTTATGGGCAGGAACCAACAGTCAGATATGGTGGTTTATTAATGCTCTTGTTTTGCCTTTATTATTCATAATTGAAGCCAATCGAAGGTTTGGTATGTTGTCTTGCGTGGCAAGCCTTCCTTTTACGATATTTATTACATACCAGACGTTAATCGATCCAAGACCGCATTATATTTTTGCAGGCATATTGAGCCTCAGCTTTATATATTTCATGAATGAAGATCGATATGGAACAAAATTGTCAGTCGCTAGACATTTATCTCCAGACGATTTTCTTTTCCTTTTCTATATTGCTTCTCTCCTTTTTATAAAAAGAGAAGGCATTGTTTATCTGATTTTTATTCCAATATGGATTCTGCTGCGCATAGGCCGTACAAACCTTGGAAAATCCTTGTTGTATTCTTCTCTTGTTGTGTTTCCTATCTTCTTCTTGAGGTTTACTGCAAATTCTAGTGCTGGCATCCAAGTCGGTTCAGGGGGACATGAGAATACATCTAGTGAAATCCTATTAGATACTTTCTCTTTATCATTAAATTACTCAGTTCAAAATTTAGGTGGCATAAATTTGGCACTTTTAGGATTCTTTCTAGTGATTTTAAGCTTGTCAAGAATCAAGATCTCTCGTAGGCAGGCATTGAAGGTATTGCTGCTTGGTGGCCTTTCGGTCTCAATTTTTCTTGCTTTTATCGCTGTGACCGTTAAAGCCGGAACTGTCAATGATGGAACTTCAGCAAGAAAAGTTCCTTATTTGATAGCGGCTTCAACTGCGCTTATGTGCTTTACTTTCTCAAATGTTCATCCGCTACGAAATATCAAAAGCCGAAGCGTAAAGAATCAAGTTGATTTCGAACAACGAGTCTCAATAGATCGGCCTTTAACTTGCCATCCTGTTGCCCTATATGCTGCAATCTCTTTGGCTATGGTTTCTCATGACTCTCTAGAGATTGCTCAAAATTTTCGACCAGATAAAGTTTTTTCCCTTGATGGCGAAGAGAACTATCTTTGGATGAAGCGGTATAGTGAATATGTCCCGAGTCTTTTATCGTCAACGCTTTCTGGGGAGAGTGAGGAAGTTTATTTTTATCCTGTTGATGAGCAAACGGATTTTAATACGAATACATTTCGAGGTAATCAAGTGACCCCTCAGGGATTTTTGGCTGCTACGCACCCTTCGCCGATTAGGATGATCAGTGACGGGCAAGATTTGCGCTCAATTGATTCTTTGATTCTTACGGAGGTAGTTGGTTCTTCGTGCCCTCCTATCCGTTTACTCCAAGATGAAAATCAATTCAAGTTTTATTATCTCACCAATAGCGGATATCAAGTTATGTCTAGAAAGCCTATTAGTTTCAGCGACTCAATAAAGGTTGTGGCTACTTCTCCTGAGTACGAAGTGAGTATCAAAGATTTGTCTTTTGAGCTTTCTGGGTTAACGGCATTAAACGCTTATGATAGTAAACTCTACTACGGCACATTTGTTGATGGGGAAAATCAGCCACAACTAAAATATTCCTCTATCCGTATTCGAAATAATGATGCACTTTCGCTTTCGCGCTTAACTTTGAGACTTCATCCAGCTCAAGAGTATAGGGACGAGTTCCCAGCGAAAATTGAGATTTGGTCAGGCAAGGAAACAAAAATTCTGCGTGACGAAATTCCTCGCTCTTCTTATGCATCATTGAGGAATCCTATTCAGCCAGACTTGATCCATGTACTTTTCGACAATGTCCCTGCAGGAGATTCTGATATCGAAATTCGCTTATTTCATGACGGTAAGCCATCTTCGTATAACGGGTTGATAAATTTATGGTTCTTTGACCTTCGTGTATTCGCAAGGTGTGAATGAGTGTGGAATGTACTTCTATGAATTGAATGAGTCTGCATAGAGCTGAGTTATTATTGTAGAGACTTCTGGATTTTTTAAGTTCGGCTTAGGTTTAGCTTGCCTCAAATGAGAGCATGTAAGTATTTGCCAGGGTTTTGAGAACTGGGTAGCGTTTATCAATCGAGATATGGATCTGCGAGTTTAACTACGATGTTGTACTGGCTACGCTTCGAATGCAACTGGTTGTACGTTTATGAGAAACCATATCCCCTACGGGCGACAAGACATTACGCAGGCAGATGTTGATGCCGTAGTTACGGTCTTGCAATCGGATTGGATAACGCAAGGGCCAGCGATCGCCCGCTTTGAGCAAGTGGTTGCCGACTATTGTGGGTCTAAATATGCGGTTGCCGTCACTAGCGCCACTGCGGCCTTACATATCGCTTGCCTTGCAACTAACCTTGGGTCTGGCGATTGGCTGTGGACTTCACCCAATACGTTTGTAGCCTCGGCTAACTGTGGGCTTTACTGTGGGGCGCAGGTTGACTTTGTCGATATTGATCCCAAAACCTATAACCTCAGCGTCGATGCTTTGGAGAAAAAGCTGTTGGTGGCTGAGCGCCAGGGCAAACTTCCTAAAGTGGTGATTCCGGTACATTTAGCGGGACAATCATGCGAGATGGAGCGGATTGAAGCGCTCTCTCGGAAATATGGCTTCACCCTTCTGGAAGATGCTTCCCACGCGATTGGAGCAAGATACCAAGACCATCCCGTTGGTAATTGCCGGTATTCTGACATGACAGTGTTTAGCTTTCATCCAGTCAAAATCATTACGACTGGGGAAGGTGGAATGGTGCTGACCAATCGAGATGACCTGTATGAGCGATTGATTTGTCTACGCACCCACGGCATTACTCGTAGCGAGCAACTGATGACGGAAACCTCCCACGGGCCTTGGTACTATCAGCAGCTAGATTTAGGGTTTAATTACCGGATTACAGACATTCAGGCAGCTCTAGGTTGGAGCCAAATGCAGCGGCTAGAAGCCTTCGTTGGGCGGCGACGCCAGCTAGCGGCTATATATGATGAGCGCTTAGCAACGTTGCCACTTACGCTACCGTGGCAGCATCCCGATACCTTATCGAGCTGGCATCTTTACGTCATTCGTCTCAATTTAGATGAGGTTAAGTACACCCACCGTCAAGTTTTCGAGTCACTGCGGCAGGAAGGTATTGGTGTGAACTTGCACTATATCCCTGTGCATACCCAGCCGTATTATCAGCAGTTGGGATTTCAGTGGGGCGATTTTCCTGAAGCTGAACAGTATTATCGCGAAGCCATTAGCTTGCCTCTATATTACGGATTATCTGAAACTGACCAAGATCGCGTCGTCATTGCGCTTAAGCAGTTATTATCGTAGCGTTCTTTCAGGATGCTTGGTTGTTCATTGAGCAAGCTTTGAAGTCTATATCAAATGTCTAAACTGGCTTTAGGAACCGTGCAATTTGGTCTGCCCTATGGAATTGCTAACCAGTCGGGGCAAGTGAATGAAGCTGAAGTCAAAAGCATTTTGAGGAGTGCAGAAGCGGCAGGGCTCGACACACTGGATACCGCGATCGCATATGGCACTAGTGAATCAGTACTGGGGAAGATTGGCGTTTCACGATGGCGAGTTGTTTCCAAGTTGCCATCTCTACCCATAGGCGTAGATATCCAGCAATGGGTGGATCAGTCCGTGCGTGACTCGCTGAAACGTTTGAACAAAGGCTCACTTTCGGGTTTGTTGCTCCATCGTGCTCAAGATTTGCAAGGGACAAGCGGTTCAACTCTTTACGAAATTCTGCAACAGCTTAAGTCAACGGGGTGGGTTGAAAAGATTGGAGTTTCTATTTACGAGCCAGGCGAATTAGAGACGCTCATTCCTCAATTTGAAATTGATATCGTTCAAGCTCCTCTGAATGTTCTAGATAGTCAGCTTATCCAGTCAGGCTGGCTGTCTCGACTCAAATCTATGGGGATTGAAGTTCATACGCGCTCATCCTTTTTACAAGGCTTATTATTAATGTCGCCTACGCATCGCCCAGCTTATTTTGATCGCTGGTCTGAGTTATGGAGTGCTTGGCACAACTGGTTAGAAGAAGCAGATTTGACCCCTTTAGCAGCTTGCTTGGGTTTTGCCTTAAATCAAGAGTCAGTTGACCGAGTGCTCGTGGGAGTGGAAAGTTGTCAGCAGTTACAAGAGATTCTGGATATTGCGGCGAGTGACTTACCAAAAGTTCCAGATATTTTCTGTGCTGACGATGTAGATCTGCTCAATCCATCCAGATGGCCGTAAAACCAGTCCATACCATGTATCCATCTGAGAGTTTAAGGTTAGGAATTCTGGGACTGTCGGAAGGCAATGGACATCCCTATTCTTGGTCGGCGATTTTTAATGGGTACAATCCCATCGAGATGGAAAGATGTGGATTTCCGGTGATCCCTCGATACCTGGAGCGGCAAAAATTCCCAGATGCGCAAATCCAGACGGCGAAAGTCACCCATATTTGGACGCAAGATGCCGCAGTTTCCGCGCAGGTTGCTCGGGCGGCAAACATTCCCCACTGTGTTGAGAACTTCGTTGATTTAGTTGGTCAGGTAGATGCTGTGCTCCTCGCGCGTGATGATGCTCAGCATCATTTTGAAATGGCTGAACCGTTCTTAAGAGCAGGATTACCCATCTACATGGATAAACCTATTGCCTTGTGTCGGCGTGATCTAGACAGACTTTATGCCTTGGAATGCTATCCTGGACAGATTTTTACCTGTTCAGCATTAAAGTACGCCCAAGAATTGAGGCTTTCAAAATCGGACCGGACGCAAGTTGGCGACATTCAATTTGTGGATGCGATCGTTCCTAAAGATTGGCAGCGATATGCTATCCATATTATTGAGCCGGTCTTAAACATTGTAGGTAATCAGTCCCCTATTCTGTGGAGTCAGGTGTTTCACTACACGGCCGATATTCAAGGCTTATTAGTTGAGTGGGAAAGTGGTGTTAAAGGTCGATTCACCACCACTGGTAACTCTCTCCAATGTCCTATTACGATTCGGGTCATGGGCACTTTGGGATGGCACGAACTAACCTTTTCTGACACGTTTTCAGCTTTTAGAGCCGCACTTCAAGATTTTGTTGATGGTATCCGGAATCAGGACATACGCTCAGATCCTGATTTTGTACGTCATTCTGTAGAGTTAGTCGAACGAGGGAGTGCTCTATGGAATCCAGAGTGGTTTTGTTGACCGGGGCGACAGGTAAATTAGGTCGGCAGTTGACAGCTCATTTACTAGATCAAGGTCATCGCGTCATTGCAACGGGACGTTCCCAAGAGTCTCTGACAGCGTTGCAACAATTTGTGGAGAAAACCGATAGCCTAGTCCTGCTCCAGGCTGACTTCTTGGCTGAAGATACCCTCACAGGCTTTCTTGAAACATTGTTGCAGCTTTCTTTACCGCCTGATGTGCTGATTAATAATGCTCGCAGCGTCGATACACTCAAAATCAATGAGGATGGTACTGTTGCTAGACAGAATTTTTTAGATGAGTTTTTGATGGATGTCGTGATCCCCTATGAATTGACTATGGGGTTGCACCAACTTATGCCGTCGCAGTTGAAGTCAGTAGTTAATATCGGGTCAATTTACGGTGTAGTTGCGGCAAATCCGTCACTTTATGCGGATCCTGTGCATGATTCTCCTATCCAGTACAGTGTGGCAAAAGCGGCGTTGGCACACTTGACTCGTGAGTTAGCTGTGCGCTTGGCCCCACAAGATATTCAAGTGAATTGTGTAGCCTATGGTGGTGTTGAAGGTCGGGTAGACAAGAGGTTCAAGGCTCAGTATGCTCGATTATGTCCCCAAGGGCGGATGCTCGATGAGCGTGACATTGTCGGCCCCATTGACTTTTTGTTGTCGGCATCAAGCACGGCGATGACGGGGCAGGTTCTAGTCGTCGACGGAGGATGGAGTGTTTGGTGAGTAATCGTGAAGCGATCGCAATCATTCCAGCTAGGGGTGGCTCTAAACGACTGCCCAAGAAAAATATTCTGGATTTCTTTGGTCGCCCGATGATTGCCTGGACCGTCCAAGCGGCATTGGAGTCTGAGTGTTTTGATCGGGTGCTGGTGAGTACTGATTCCTCTGAAATTGCTGAGGTGGCCAAGCAATGGGGGGCTGAAGTGCCGTTTTTGCGGCAAACCGCAGCCGATGATCAGACGCCCGTCAGTGAGGCAACGATCGCCGCCTTAAATCAGGCGATGTCTTACTGGCAAGAAGATTATGCAAGTGTGGTTCAGTTGATGCCTAATTGCCCACTGCGCTCAGCTAAAGATATTCAAACGGCGATCGCGGATTTTGCAAGCAGCACGGCAGATTTCCAAATTAGTTGTTTTCGCTTTGGCTGGATGAATCCTTGGTGGTCGGTCACGCTGACCGAAGATGGTCAACCACAGCCCCAGTTTCCCCAGGCTCAGACGCAGCGATCGCAAGACTTGCCCCCACTCTACTGTCCCACTGGTGCAATTTGGGTGGCGCGCTCAGCACCTTTGTTAAAAGCAAAATCTTTCTATGGGCCAGGTCATCGGTTTCATCCCATTTCTTGGATTGCAGCAGTTGATATTGATGATGCGGAAGATTTAGACTTTGCTCGGGCTACTTATCTATTCAACGAGCAACAAACAAAATCTGCTGCCGATAGTCCTCAGGGATAGTGGCCCACTATGTACACCCATCTCGATTGCTCCCTCAAAATGCTGCGTTTGCCCCCCTTTGTCCCCCCAATTCTGGGGGGAGACCGAAGTTCAAAGTCCCCCAATTTTGGGGGCTTAAAGCCCTCCGGGCATACCAGAAAAGGGGGCTAGATTGCTGGCAAGTCATTACAGACAACTTATGTGTACTTAGTAGGGGATAGTGGGAGATTGAAAGGTGAATCTACTCATTCGGGCCGACGCTTCAGCCGAAATTGGTACTGGTCATGTAATGCGATGTCTAGCACTTGCTCAAGCCTGGCAAGATCAAGGCGGCGCGGTGACTTTTTTGATGGCCGATTCAGCCCCCGCATTGGAAAAGCGCTTGCAGGCTGAGCAAATGGCGGTGATTCATCATCCAGCTCCTCGAGGAGACAAAGCAGACAGCACTTATGCCATTGAAATTGCTCAATCCCTCAAGACTGACCGGATTGTGGTCGATGGCTACTATTTTGGCGCGACCTACCAGCACACGCTCAAAGAGGCCGGACTAAAAGTCTTGTTTATAGATGACAACGGCCATGCCGAGCATTACTATGCCGATTGGGTATTAAATCAAAATATCCATGCCCACGAGGGACTCTATCCCCGTCGAGAACCTTACACTCAGTTACTATTAGGAACCTCTTACGTGATGCTGCGTAAGGAGTTTTGGCCTTGGCGCGGGTGGCAGCGACAAATTTCCCCCGTAGCCCATAAGGTGCTTGTTACCCTAGGCGGTAGCGACTCAGATAATGTCACATTGAAAATAATGCGAGCATTGAAACAGGTGGAAAGGCCAAATCTTGAAGTGATTGTCGTCGTGGGAGGCAGCAATCTACACTGGAAGGTCCTGCAAGCCGAGTCCAATGACAGTTCAGTGAAGTTTGACGTGCGGTGTGATGTTGCCAATATGCCAGAGTTGATGGCTGCTGCTGATGTCGCAATTTCGGGCGGAGGTACCACCTGTTTAGAGTTAGCTTTTATGGGGGTGCCGAGTATTCTACTGAGTTTGGCAGAAAATCAAAGGGCGAACACACGGGGTCTAGCCGCGCTCCACCAAGCTATTGATTTAGGTTCACATCAAGCAATTAAGTGGCAAGATTTAGAAAATACGATTTCTTCTCTTGTGCGCTCTCAAGAACAGCGCGAGAAAATGTCTGGGGCTGGCAAACAAATAGTTGATGGTGGAGGTGTAAATGACGTTATTCGGAATTTTGCTACAGGTTCGATTACTCTCAAACTTATGGAGGAAGGAGATTGCCAATTAGTCTGGCAATGGTCGAACGATTCAAGGAATCGTGCTGCCTCGTTTACATCAAATCATATCCCTTGGATAGAACATTTTAAATGGTTTACTTCTAAGTTAAAAGATCCGAGCTGTTTATTTTTTATGGTACTACATACAGACAGTGGTATACCTATTGGCCAAGTACGTTACGAAATAAGTTGTCAGGAAGCTACAATCTCTCTATCCATTGCAGAGTCTTTTCGAGGCCAAGGCTATGGCTGCCCAATTATTTTGCAAAGCTGTCATGCCCTCAAACAGAGATCATCAGTTCGACTAGTTAATGCGTACATTAAGCCCGACAATTCAGCATCAATCAAGGTGTTCTCCAAGTCTGGTTTTCGATGTGTAGGAGAACAAGAAATCAAAACACAAAAGGCCCTAAGACTTGTAAAAAAATTGTAACTTGAGTGTCAGCGATGAAGCCGCAAATCTTAATTTCAAACCAAGAAGTAGGATCAACTAATCCTCCATTTATCATTGCTGAGATGTCTGGTAATCATAATCAGTCTTTAGACAGAGCGCTTGAAATCGTTGAGGCTGCAGCTAAAACAGGTGCTCATGGTCTTAAGTTGCAAACGTATACAGCCGATACGATGACGCTTGACCTAAAAGAGCGAGAGTTTTTTATCGATGATCCAAAGAGCCTATGGTATGGCCATTCCCTTTACGAACTCTATCAGCAAGCTCATACTCCGTGGGAGTGGCATGAACCTATTCTGAAACGTTGTAAGGAATTAGGAATTATCGGCTTTAGTACTCCTTTTGATGCTACAGCAGTGGATTTTCTCGAGTCTTTAGATGTTCCTTGCTATAAAATTGCCTCTTTTGAAAATACTGACTTGCCTCTAATTCGTAAAGTTGCCAGCACTGGCAAGCCGATGATTATCTCTACAGGCATGGCAACCGTCGCTGAACTCGATGAGACTGTCCGTGCTGCCAGAGAAGCAGGTTGTCAAGACCTGATTCTTCTCAAATGCACGAGCACTTATCCGGCGACCCCTGAAAATACTAATCTATTAACGATTCCTCATCTGCGCGACCTCTTTAAGGTACAAGTAGGGCTTTCAGATCACACCATGGGGGTGGGGACGAGTGTCGCCAGTGTAGCTCTAGGCGCAACGGTCATCGAAAAGCACTTTACCCTCCGTCGTGCAGATGGTGGGGTCGATGCGGTATTTTCGATGGAGCCCGAGGAAATGGCTCGGCTCGTGGTGGAATCCGAGCGCGCATGGCAGGCTCTAGGTCAAGTTCAGTATGGTCCTGTCATGGCAGAAAGAGCCTCGCTCCGATTTCGCCGCTCCCTATATGTAGTCGAAGATGTCCAGGCAGGAGAAATTTTCACCGAGCACAACATTCGAGCAATCCGCCCTGGCTATGGGTTGCCGACCAAGTATGTGAATATGATTTTGGGGACGGTAGCGACTCGCCATGTTAAGCGCGGCACCCCGCTTCAATGGGACTTGATTCAAAAGGCTACAGAATGATCACGATCATCGATTACGGTGCGAGCAATCTCAGATCTGTTGTCAATGCATTTGACAAAATAGGTTGCCCTACTCGTGTCACCCAAGATGCAGCTGAAATCGCCCACTCATCAGCACTTGTCCTGCCAGGGGTGGGGGCATTTGGCGACGGCATTAGCAGCTTGAGAAGACTCAATTTGATTGACGCCCTCAACGCAGAAGTTATCCAAGCGCGAAAACCCTATTTAGGCATTTGTCTTGGCCTTCAATTTATCGCAGAGAGAAGCTATGAACATGGCTGCCATGAGGGGTTTGGTTGGATTAAGGGTGAGGTTATTAAATTAGAATCGAGGGAAAATTTTGCTAAACTTCGAGTCCCCCACGTTGGTTGGAACAATGTCAAAGTCGATCAAGACCATAATGCCTGTGGGGACTTGTTTGAGGGACTAGGGGAAAATCCGACATTTTACTTTGTTCACAGCTACCATTTGACCATTGGGCAAAACGCCGCCAACAACGCAATCGTCAATACAGTTGACTATGGAACTAATGTCACGGCCAGCATCCAAAAAGACAATATCTACGGTGTTCAGTTTCATCCCGAAAAAAGTCAGCAAGATGGTTTAAAGCTTTTAGAAAATTTTGTCAAAATATGCAGCTCGCAGTCTTCATACTAAAATTCTGAAGCTGGAATTTCAATTCCTCCTGCTGGGAAACAATTAAAGTAGCTTGGTTTTTATCATGGCTCTCAAGATTCGTCTCATTCCGTGCTTACTTCTCAAAAATGGCTTGATAGTTAGAAGCGAGTTATTTAAATATCATCAAGTAATCGGCGACCCGACTACACAACTTAGTAGATATGATTCTTGGTCAGTCGATGAGCTGATCTATTTGGACATTAGTCAAGAGGATGATTACGATGTCAGAAGAAGTGATGCAAAGATTCAGACATTAGGAGAAACTTCCTTAATGGGAATAATACGAGAAGTCTCAACGCACTGCTTCGCACCACTAACTTTTGGAGGTAAAATCCGTTCTTTAGCGGATATGCGAGAGCGGTTGGCCAATGGTGCGGATAAAGTAAGTATCAACACTATTGCGATCGAACAACCCTCAATGATTACTAAAGGTTCTCGAGCGTTTGGCAGCCAAGCGATTGTGGTTTCTGTTGATGTCAAGCAGCACCCCGATGGCAGATACGAAGTCTTTAAAGGGGGCAGGGTGCCAACGGGCTTAGATCCACTGACATGGGCTCAAGAAGCAGAAAAGTTGGGCGCTGGCGAAATCTTGATCAACTCTATTGATCGCGATGGCACAGCAGTCGGTTACGATACTGAGTTGGTTAAATCAATCGTAGACCACACCAGTATTCCTGTGATCGCTCTCGGAGGAGCCGGTTCTTGGCAAGATATGGTTGAGCTGGCTCAACAGACTGGGGTTTCAGCGATCGCAGCTGCCAATATCTTTCACTTTACCGAGATGAGCTATAAGCGCGCTAAGAAAGCACTGGCTAAAGCTGATGTTGAAGTCCGTTTACCCTATGTGAGATCGGCAAGATGATGAGTATTAGGAGATTGGGAGTTTGTTTTTAGAGAAGCGTTTCCGTGATATCTTTGGCTTGGAAAGTTAGCGACGCAAAGGGTATATAGATGGCTAAGGGTTTACCAGAGTCGTTGAGTCGTCCTAAAAGGATGAGATATTGCAAGAATTGTGTTTATCCACAAATTTCTATCTTCCTAACTCTTAATGATGACGAGGAAATTTGTAGCGGCTGTCGCGTTGCTCAGCAAAAGGACACCATTGATTGGGATAAGCGCGGAAAAATGCTGGAGCAGATTTTGTCTGAGAACAAATCTGTTGATGGCAGTAACTACGACTGTATTATTCCTGTAAGTGGAGGCAAAGATAGCTATTTTCAAACCCACGTCATTAAAAACGTTTATGGCTTAAACCCTCTGCTTGTCACCTATCATGGCAATAACTATTTGCCCGAAGGGCAAAGAAATCTAGACCGAATGCGCGAAGTGTTTGGGGTTGACCATCTCATATTTAAACCCAGTGTTGATCTTTTGGTCAGAATGAATCGAGCCGGTTTGAAAATCCAAGGTGATATGAACTGGCACGCCCACTGCGGAATTATTACCTATCCGGTTCAAGTTGCAATAAAGTACAAAATACCGCTGATCATTTGGGGAGAGCATGGCCCAACGCATATTGGTGGTCAGCATTCGCTCAACGATTTAGTGGAAATGAACGCCCGTGCCCGCAAAGAGCATTACTTACGCGGATTCGACTGGGATGATTTTGTGGGCACTGAAGGCATCCAAGCAAATGAGTTACTTTGGGCTAAGTATCCATCAGATGAGGAAATAGAAGACCTGGATTTGAGACAAATCCATCTAGGTAATTATGTGCATTGGGATGAAAACATTCATGCCCAAACAGTGCTTGAGCGATACGACTGGGAGCCTGCACGACAGCCATTTGAGAGGACTTACAGAATGTTCTCAAATTTGGACGATATGCACGAAAACGGCATCCACGATTATCTCAAATATGTGAAATTTGGTTATGGACGAGCGACTGACCATGCGAGCAAAGATATTAGAGCTGGGAAGATGACGAGGCAGGAGGGGATAGCAATGGTTCGTAAATACGACCATGTGAAATCTCGTCGAGATTTAGAACGATGGCTCAGTTATGTTGATATGTCTGAGAATGAGTTTGATCGTATTTGCGATACTTTTCGGGATCCCAGAGTTTGGTGGAAAGATGAAGATGGGAATTGGTGCAAAGACAATATTTGGGACGAATAAATTGCGTTGAACTTGATCAATTGCAGGAAACTTAAAAATGCCTTCCTCTCAAAAGGAATGTATGTGTCTTTGATGAGTGTTTCTGCTGTCAGCTCATTCGTCAAAGTTTCTGTCTTTGCCAAAGTTTTGGGCGCGGCTGACTTTTCGTACTATGCTTTTCTCGAAATTGTCTTAGCTTATGGTCAATATGCAGGGACTTGCGGTCTGCTCGAAGGACTTAACCGTCAATTACCCATTTATCTTAGCAAAGCCAAAGATGAATCTGCGAAAAAGTTGGCCGGAGAGGCAGCCGGGATAATTGGCATATTATCCATATCCGCTTTTACGCTGTATTCAGCGATCGTAAGCTTTTTGCTGAATGATAACGCAAAGTTTACAGAATCATTGATTTTGTGTGGTGCTATCGCAATCATTAATAATTTTTTCCTTCTATATAACCTTGTCCTTGTTGCTCACCAACGCACAACACTTTTTGCAGGAATCATGGCTTGCAAAAATATCTTGACGGTGTCTGCAGGCGTGTTGCTCGCTTCAACGTTTGGTCTGTGGGGGATTTTTTGCGCCGAGGCAATGGTTATTTTGACCCTAACATTAATTATCATATTTGCTTCTAAGCAGATTAAATATATCAGGTTCAGTTTTCACAAAAAGCTTCTAAATACATTTAAGGTCGGATTTCCCATGATGTTGGGATCATTGACTACAAGCATTGGCCGCAATCTTGACCGTGTTACCGTTGCTTATTCTTTAGGGGCAATCATATTTGGTCAGTACAGCTTTGCGATGATTCCTGTTTCAGGGGGGATCATTTGCTCAAATATACTGATACAATATTTAACTCCAAGAGTCTGTTTTGCTATTGGCAAAGGATCATCATTATTGTCGCAGCGCAAAAGAATTGATAGGGTCGTGCTCGCCTTACTGATCGGCAGCGTCGCATTCTACCCATTTTTTTACTTTTTGACTATTGAACTCCAAAAAACAATTTTTAGCGACTTTCAGCTTGGCCTGCAGCTAATGAGGATACTTTACTTTGGTGGTATGTTGCAGATTTTTGTAGTTTATCAATCGTTGCTGGTCGCTGCGAACGAAGGCGGTATGATTTTTAGGCAATCTGTGTATGTAGTGACTTTCTCTGCTGCCCTATGTGCATTGGGTTTCAAATTATCCGCTTCTCCATATATCTTTGCCGCAATTTTTGTTCTAACCCGTCTGCAAGCATCATGGTTAGTTGTTAAGGCTACTTGGAAGTTGTCGGCTACCGTTTAATTTTGATGGCATTAGTGTTAATTGAAAAAGGTTCCAATGAGTAAAGATAATACGTTCTCTGAAGATGATATTAGACCTGAGCATCTCAATGATGAGAAAGAGGCAGCGTATCGCCGCGATGTTGAGCGTCTTTTAAGAAATCACAACAAATTTGTGGCGGTCTCTTGTCCAGCCTGCAATGTCAAGGAAGGAACAGAGAAATGGCAAAAGTGGCAACTATCTTATGTAGAATGCTCCAACTGTAAGACAGTTTATGTCTCTCCTAGGCCCACCCCCGAACTCCTTGAAGAGTATTACAGTACGTCTGAGGTTTATGAATTTTGGGCTAAATATATTTTTCCAGCGTCCGAATCAGTTAGAAGAGAGCGCATTTTTCGTCCCCGTGTTCAATGTTTGATCGATATTTGCGATCGCTACGCCTTTGAGCCCAGTACGCTGGTCGAGATTGGCCCCGGATTCGGCACGTTTTGTGAAGAGGCTAAAGCCAGCGGGTATTTCAAAGAGATCCTCGCTATTGAACCCACTCCTTCCCTAGCCCAAAACTGTCGTGAACGTGGGATAGATGTTATTGAAAGCCTCGTCGAGCAAGTTAACTTTGAAGGCTTAGAGGCAAGTGTGGTAGCTTCCTTTGAGGTGCTTGAGCATTTATTTGATCCGCGCTCCTTTCTGCAAGCCTGTTACTCAATCACTCAGCCTGGTGGGTTGATTGTTTTAACCTGCCCCAATGTTCAGGGTTTCGAAGTTGAGGTTTTGGGCAGCGTTGCGGATACAGTTGATACCGAGCACTTAAACTACTTCCATCCTCAATCACTATCGTTTTTACTAGAGTCTACGGGCTTCGAAGTTTTGGAAGTCTCTACTCCTGGCGTTTTGGACGCAGACATAGTCAGAAACAAAGTTTTAGCCAATAAATTTGAACTTTCCCATCATAAGTTCTTGCAGACGGTCTTAATCGAAAATTGGAGCACATTAGGAAAGCCTTTCCAAGATTTCCTCAAGCTCAACAATCGGTCATCTCACATGTGGATTGTTGGTCGGAAGCAATTTCCCAATCATTAACGCAGTGACACACTGCTTTGCTGATGAGTTGTCGTCAAACCAGCTGAATGAGGCTATTTTTAGTCAAGGCCTATGAAAATCAATTCCTTTCCCCACTCTAACTATCGAGCAAGAGAAGGGGAACATTATGATTTGATTCCAGGCAGAGGTCTGGTATACACAAGGCGTCTCGTCAAAAAGGTGTACCATGAAGCTGCCAAGTACGCATTTACAGAAGGTGCTATTGGCTGTAGTGATTGGGGCTACGAGTTTGACGATATTAGCCTGATGAAGCCCTTTTACAAGCATTTAAAGGCTCAGCCATGCGGTCTATTGCCACAAGAGACGGAGAGAGATATCATTGCCCGCTGCAAGGTGTTGAATAAGTTGCCTTACTCTAAAGCCGCATTCATGGTTAATGCCATGTATTTAGTTATGAGAGAGATTTTTTCTCAGACGAGGCCGGTGGCAGTCTTAAGCGTCATGATTGATTCGTATGTCGTCGATCTTCTACATCGAGTCGCCGCTGAGTACCATGTGCCATCTTTTGGTTTCTGCTTATCGAGTTATCCAGGCCATTCCTTAATCTCTCTAAGGGGAGAATTCAATCAAATTAGGGAGCCCAGTGACCAAGAAATTAACAACTTTTTAGCTAAATTACTAGATAACAATCAAGTCATCACATACAACGTCAAATACGGTTCATACACAATTAAAGATCACCTTAGAAATTCAAGTGTTTCTTGGGCCAAAGCTCTTTATTTCAGTCTGTCCCGATGCGTCACCCAAGATTGGTTGAACTTTCGATATTTGAGTATGTTACCAATGAAAGAAGTGGGTTTTTTTGTTCCTTGGAACTTCGCACCTGAGTTAGTGCATATGGACTGGGAAGATAAAATCGAACGAGCTTCTCAACCAGTTTTATTTATACCCTTGTCATACATCCCTGAAGCTACGACTAACTACTGGCTAAGGGATTTGCGGTATTTGGACTACGATAACTTTATCGAGAAGCTATGTAGTAGTCTAGAGGGGACATATACTATCGCCATCAAGGAACATTGGTATTGTCGAGGTGTTCGGTCAGTTAACTTTTATAAGAGACTGCTCAAGCTTCCCAACGTCATACTTATACCTCCTGAGGTTAACAGTCGGCAGGTCTTTAAGAAAGTTGAGCGTGTTCTAGTCGGCGGTGGCACAAGTGGTCTAGAAGCCGCTTTGAGAGGAAAACGGGTAGTCACACTCACTAAGCCTTACTACTATCTCGAGAATTACTTTGTGCATGTCAAAGACTATGATCAAGCGTTAGCAGACTTGCCAAGCCTAATAGAAGGCTTTCAGCCTCCAAGGGATTTAGAACAAATGCAGCGTCAGCTAGCACGTCGTGTTCTGGCTTCTACGTTGCCAGGTGTTACAGAGGTTTGTCCACAACTTGACTCCGAAGAAAATTATCAGGTTTTAGGCCGATCTCTGGCGATGCATTACAACAGCTCTTTCTTTACTGGTGGTTGCAAGGAGCAAGCATTGTGACTGTCAACAACAATTTTCAACAGATACCCGACAATTATCACTCTAGACCCGATTCCCAACGGCTGATCAGCTTAAAAATATCTAATATTCTTTTTGCCTTAGCAACTATTCTTGTTGTTGTTGGTACAGGTGTCAGCCTTGTCCGCCTACTTGGTTTGATGTGGGTAGGCCATTATAACAAGCTTATCAACCCAATTATTTTTCTTATCGCATCTGTCTTCCTTTACAGGAGAGGGAGTTTTCGGATTGACGCCCTGTCAGGAACCATATTCATTTCTACCCTGATGGGTATTGCCGTTGGAGCACTTCAACATGAGAGCAAACTAAGGTATTTTATATCCCACACTTTCATAAGTCTTTTTATGCTAGCGGTATATTTAGCTTTCTCAAATATAATCTGGGAAAAAAAAAGACTGTCAACCATCATGGGGAGAATGAGTTTTATTATCTCAACATCTTATTTCCTCGTCATATCGGCTTTCTATATTATCAATCATTGGTTAGGCTCTTCCCTTTATCTTGGTATTGGCACTGGTGAGCTTTCTTTGCCCTTGGCGTATTACCTAATCCAAAGTAACTGGCTTGGAGCAGGGATTTCAGCTACCTTAATATTGATTTCTGGTAAAAGGGGCGCTTATCTTTGCCTCTTGGCCATCGCTTTATTTTTCATTCCTTTTCCAGTCAAAAAGAACCTTTTTCTCAGAGTATTAAGCACCATACTCGCAGCGACCTTAATCATATGCTTGACTTTTGCTATGCAGCCAATCGTTGATACTATCAACTTTCCATCCACCATCCAGAGTGTTATTGATAAGTGGTATCTCCTAAACCCCCTTAACACTGATGAATTCAACTTAGGAGTTGCTTCTTCCGGCAGATCGGCTGAGATTAGGTTGGCTTTTGCTCGCTTTAATTCAAGCTGGATTAATTATTTTATCGGTTTAGGGCATGGCTGGTTTTACTTTAATTATGCTGAAATATCCGGTTCTGAGACAAGAAACTTTTTTGCCCACTACGTTCATTTTTCACCATTAAACTTCATCTTTACCTATGGTTTTATCTTTGGATCGCTTATTTTAGGATGGATATATAGGCTTTTGGGTGAATCGTATTCGTTGCTGGCAAGTACCTGGAAAGACAAAAATCCTTTTAATGCGATTTTTATTGCCACTATCGGGCTATTGGCTTGGGGCTTTTCTGGCTACACCTATGCTACGGATCCAATATTATGGATATTTCTAGGTATCTTATCTAGTTTTACCAAAAATACGCAGGGGCAAAGGCATCATAGCTGACCTAATATTCTAATATTACTAAATGTTTGTTTTGTCATCAATCTAATGCCGCTTATTGACGTACAAATAGGTGGAAACAAATCAACTTAGGCATACACATATTAAGTATATAGAGTGTGTTTGAGAGTAACGATCTCGCTATGTTAATTCATGCTCTAAAATATCCTCCAAAAGTCCATTGTATATCTCCATAGACTGACCTTTTTTAGGGATGAGGATCATCCATGGCGTCTTTGAAGCTAGTGAGGTAAAAAATGACCTGGAACCCTTGCCCTCAGGTAAATAGGTGTACCTCACTAGGCAGGGAAAGGCTGTATTCAATTTCAATTCCTTAGGAGCCCAATCTTGTTTTATGTGCGGCATTGCTGGTTATCTCTTTAAACCTGGTCATTTACCCTCGGCTACTGCCTTGTCTGCTGCCATGGCTGGCTTAGCTCACCGTGGACCAGATGATGCGGGTTTGTTTGAGGAGCGCGGGGCAGGTGTTGGCCTGGCGCACACCCGGCTGTCGATTCTCGATCTGTCCCCTTTGGGGCATCAGCCCATGGTCAGCGATGACGGTCGAGTAGTATTAGTGTTTAACGGTGAAATTTACAATTTTCGTCAGTTACGGACAGAGCTAGAAGCACAAGGCTGCACCTTTCGCGGTCATTCTGATACTGAAGTGTTGCTCAATTTCTATATGACTCAGCGGCAGTCACCAGAGGGGATGGCAGCGATGCTGCGACGTTTGAATGGTATTTTTGCCTTTGCTCTGTGGGATGATGATCGCGAGGCGCTACTCTTGGCTCGTGATGCTCTAGGAGTCAAGCCCCTTTACTACAGTGAGATGACGGAGGGCTTTGCCTTTGCTAGTGAGATTAAGGCGCTGCTGCCCCTGCTGACCAATGATGACAATCAGGCACATGGCCCATTGCGTCATTTAGATGCGGCTGCCATCGATCGCTACTTAAGTTTTCTCTGGTGTCCGGGAGACGGCACCCCAACCCAGAGCGTGCGATCGCTCGGTCCTGGCGAGGGGATGTGGGTGAAAGGGGGCGCGATCGCTGAGACTTTTACTTGGTATCAACTACCTGCATTCCGTTTAAATTCAGGGCATTCGGGTAAACAGGTGCTCCATACGCATTCAGCCCCAATGACTGCAAAGGCAGCGATTGAGGGCACTGAGCAGCGTCTACGTCAGGCAGTGCATCGCCAGATGCTGGCAGATGTTCCTGTAGGAGCCTTTCTCTCGGGTGGTTTAGACTCTAGCAGTATCGTCGCCTTTGCCCGAGAACAGCAGCCTGACCTCCAGTGTTTCACTATTGAATTGACCGGCGGGGGAGATGAAGGCACCACTGACGATATCCCTTACGCTCGTCGCGTCGCCGAGCACTTGCGGGTGCCGCTGGAAGTCGTGCGGATTGACGCATCTCATATGGCAGCGGATTTGCCAGCGATGGTGGCGCAACTGGATGAGCCTCTCGCTGACCCAGCTCCCCTGAACGTGCTTTATATCAGTCGTCTGGCCCGTGAACACGGAATGAAGGTGTTGTTATCAGGGGCCGGAGGTGATGACCTATTTACCGGCTACCGGCGTCACCGCGCTCTGATGGCAGAACGCTCTTGGGCATGGCTACCATCCGCTGTTCGGGGGCAGCTAGAACACTGGAGTCGGGGATTGGATCAGCGGCGATCGCTGGGGCGACGATTGCGTAAGCTCTTTAGCGGTGCCGCCTTAGAGCGCGATGCCCGCTTGGTCAATTATTTTCGCTGGGTTGACCGCAAGGACTTGACGGCGCTTTATTCCCAAGACTTTCAAGCAGCGCTGAAAGATGTCCAGGCAGAAGCCCCAATGCGAGACTTTCTAGCTGCCTTGCCCCCTGACACACATCCGCTAGAACGGCTGTTAGCGCTGGAACAGCGATTTTTTCTCACTGATCATAATCTCACTTACACCGATAAGATGTCGATGGCGGTTGGGGTTGAGGTGCGGGTACCTTTTCTAGATCTCGATCTGGTAGAGTTTGCGGCCCAGATTCCCCCGCAATACAAGCAACGAGGTATTGAAGGTAAATGGGTGCTGAAAAAAGCGATGAAGTCCTATTTACCCAGAGATGTTATTTATCGCCCGAAGTCTGGTTTTGGTGCTCCTTTGCGCCGCTGGATGCGCTACGAATTGCGTGAACTCTTGGCCGATGTCCTGAGTGAGCAAAGCTTGAGCGATCGCGGGTTGTTTGATCCAGTTGCCGTGCAGCGCCTGATCCGGGCCAATGACAAGGGAGAAATAGACGCTAGCTACACTTTACTCTCACTGGTTTGTATTGAACTCTGGTGTCGGCAGTTTGTTGATCGAGCAGATTTATGCAGCAAAACTTTTAATTATCAATAACCTTATGTCTCCAAATCAAAACCTAGAAAAGCAACAAATGTATGGCTTTTGGAATGAAGCTGCCTGCGGCGAAAGTCTTTACCTCAAAGAAGTTGATTGTGCAGGCTACCAAGCCCATTCGGAAATGCGCTATCAGCTTGAGCCGTTCATTCCCACCTTTGCTGACTTTGCGACCGCCAAGGAGCAAAAAGTTTTAGAAATTGGAATCGGTCTTGGAGCTGACCATCAACGCTTTGCTGAAGCAGGGGCTGAACTTTATGGTATTGATCTAACTGAACGGGCAGTAGAGCATACTCGCCGTCGCTTAGTTTTGTTTGGCTTATCTTCGACTCTATCAGTTGGGGATGCGGAAAATCTCGCCTTTCCAGATGAGACTTTTGATCAAGTCTATTCGTGGGCCGTTCTACGCCATAGCCCCAAAACTCCCTTAGCAATTGAGGAAATTTATCGCGTACTCAAATCCGGGGGGACAGCAAAAGTTATGATTTACCACAAGTGGAGCATGATCGGTTTGATGCTGTGGCTACGCTACGCACTGCTGGTCGGTCGGCCTTGGCGCAACTTAAAGGCAGCTTAAAGAGCGTGTATGCCAACTATTTAGAGAGTCCTGGGACTAAAGCCTATTCTATTCCTAAGGCGCGAATCTGTTTGGTGCTTTTAGGGAAGTGAAAATTTCAACTCCTCTGAGCCATCGTGATCTACTGGGGTCAGAGGTGGGTCAGAGGCATCGGGGAATGGCCTTGACGTTAGCCAAACAACTGTGGTCTCGCTGGTTTATTCGACGTTTTTTGCCTGGAGCGGGCCTGTTTATGCTGATTGAGGCGCAGAAATAATTCCGTGTTTTGGCATCGCATAAGATTCTCCTCCAAAGAGAAATCATCCCAAACGCCATCAGTTTCCCCAACAACTTGAGCCCCTTAAACGTGCACTTATCACAGATAATCCCCCTTTAGCCTAGCTGTGGCACTCCTTGTCTATGAAACAAATTCTTCAATCCCTCACCACTGGTCAGACTGAAATTCAGGATATTCCTGTCCCAGCCCTTCAATCTGGAAAACTCTTGATTAGCACGCAACTGTCTCTAGTTTCGGCTGGTACGGAGCGGATGCTGGTGGAATTTGGTCAGGCCAATTGGCTGGACAAAGCGCGACAACAGCCCGATAAAGTTCGCCAAGTTTTAGATAAGGTCCGTACCGATGGCCTCTTGACGACGTTGGATGCAGTGCAAAGCAAACTGGATCAACCCTTACCCCTGGGTTACTGCAACGTCGGTACCGTGATTGGGGTCGGGGATGGCGTCACGGGCTTTCAGGTGGGCGATCGCGTGGTTTCCAATGGTCCCCATGCTGAGATCGTGAGTGTTCCGGCGAACCTGTGCGCCCTCATTCCGACGGCAGTCAAGGATGACGCGGCGGTGTTTACCGTCGTCGCAGCGATCGGCTTGCAGGGCATCCGGCTGGCCCAACCGACTTTAGGGGAATGTTTTGTCGTCACGGGCTTAGGGTTGATTGGCCTGCTCGCGGCTCAACTGCTCAAAGCCCAGGGTTGTCGAGTATTGGGACTCGATTTTGCGGCTGACAAGCTGGCGCTGGCTCAGGCCCTGGGCATTGACACAGTCAATTTAGCGACCGTCAGCGATCCGATCGCGATCGCCACTGAATTTTCTCGCGGCGCGGGGGTCGATGGGGTGCTGATCACCGCCGCCACCCAAAGCAGCGCACCCGTCCATCAGGCGGCGCAGATGTGCCGTCAGCGAGGTCGGATAGTTCTGGTGGGGGTGACGGGTTTAGAGCTTTCCCGCGCCGACTTTTACACCAAAGAATTGAGCTTTCAGGTGTCGTGTTCTTATGGTCCAGGTCGCTATGACTCCAACTATGAGCAAAAGGGCCAAGACTATCCCATTGGCTTTGTGCGCTGGACGGAGCAACGCAACTTTACGGCGGTGCTGGATACCCTGGCCAGCGGCCAACTCCAGACTGAGCCGCTGATTACCCATCGGTTCCCCATCGACCAGGCTGACCAGGCTTATGGGGTGCTCACGGGCGATCGCCCCTACTTGGGTATTTTGCTCAACTACCCGACGGCGGCGGCGACCACGCCGACTTTATCCCTTCAGTCAGCGCCCGCAGCGCCCCTCGTCGGCCTTGGTCAGGTCGTCGTGGGCTGCATTGGTGCGGGTAATTATGCCAGTCGAGTGCTGTTGCCCGCGCTGGCTAAAACTGCCGCCGTGCGCCACACCCTGGCCGCGACTTCCGGCGTCAATATCACCCACTACGGACGCAAATTGGGCTTTCAGCAGGTCACGACGGAGCTTGATCCCGTGTTTGCTGACTCTGCCATCAACACGGTAGTCATTGCCACCCGCCACGATAGTCATGCCGAGTTGGTCTGTCGCGCCCTGGCAGCGGGCAAGCATGTTTTTGTGGAAAAGCCTCTGGCCCTGAGTGAGGCCGAGTTAGCGCAGATTCACCAGGCTTATCAGGGGGCGATCGCCCGTGAGCAGCCCCGGCAGTTAATGGTGGGCTTCAACCGCCGCTTTGCCCCGCTGGTACAGTCAATGCATCGCCTGCTGCAGACAGTGACCGCTCCCAAAGCCCTGATCATGACCGTCAATGCTGGGGCCATTCCCGCCGACCACTGGACTCAGGATCCGGTGATCGGCGGCGGTCGCATGGTGGGGGAAGCTTGCCACTTCGTCGATCTGTTGCGGTTTCTGACGGGACAGCCCATCAAAGACTGGCATTCTACTGCGCTCGCGGATTCTAAGCCATGCCCGGATAGCGTCACCCTTAGTCTTGACTTTGCCGATGGCTCGATCGGGACAATTCACTACCTGGCGAATGGAGCCAAATCTTTTCCCAAAGAGCGGTTGGAGGTATTTTGTGGCGATCGCATCCTGCAGTTAGATAATTATCGGAGTCTCCGAGGTTGGGGCTGGCCACAATTTCAGCAGCAGCGCCAGCGACGGCAGGATAAGGGGCAGCGAGCCTGTTTGGCGGCATTTGTGAGCGCGATCGCCACCGGGACGGCCACGCCGATTCCGTTAGATGAACTGATGGAAGTGAGCCATGTCATCCTGGCAGCAGCTCAACGGTAAGGGGGGGAGGTCGCGCCATGGACCCCATCGCCCTCGTCCCAGTATCGGGTTATCCTGGTGAAACTCGATCACCATAATCGGCTGTTTCAACCTCAAAATTGATGATGAATTCCCCTGCAAATTCTGATCGGGTCTGCATCCTGGGTTTAGGCTACATTGGGTTGCCCACAGCCGCGATTCTGGCTCAGCATGACTACTCCGTCCTCGGAGTGGATGTCAACCTGAAAGTCGTCGATACCATTAATCAAGGTGCCATCCATATCATAGAACCGGACCTTGATCAGGCGGTGGCAGCCGCAGTCCAAAGCCAACGGCTCCGAGCCAGCACAAAGCCGGAACCCGCTGATGTCTTTATTATTTGCGTGCCGACGCCCTTTTTTCCCGCCACAGAAGGATTACCTCAGCCCAACCTGGATTATGTCATCGCCGCTACTCAGGCGATCGCCCCCGTCCTACAACCCGGCAACCTCGTCCTGTTAGAATCCACCTCCCCCGTGGGCGCGACAGAGCAGGTGGCAGCAACCCTTGCCGCTGCCGGTGCCCCGCTGGCATCCTTGCATCTAGCCTACTGCCCAGAGCGGGTGCTGCCTGGCAACACCCTCCATGAAATGATCCACAATGATCGGGTGGTGGGCGGGCTGACCCCGTCCGCTGCCGCCGTAGCCCAAGCGTTTTATCAAAGTTTCTGCAAGGGGCAAATTCTCACCACCGATGCCCGCACCGCTGAACTGTGCAAACTCACAGAAAATGCCTTTCGGGATGTCAACTTGGCCTTTGCCAACGAACTCTCCATGCTGTGTCCTGATCTGGGGGTCAATGTCCGTGAGCTGATCCGTCTGGCTAATCACCATCCTCGCGTCAATATCCTGCAACCAGGAAGTGGCGTGGGGGGGCATTGTATCGCCGTTGACCCCTGGTTTATCGCTGCCGCCGTCCCTGATCGCTCCCCGCTGCTGCAAACTGCTCGCCGAGTCAACGATCACAAACCTCAGTGGGTGGTTGAACAGGTCATTGCGGCTGCCGATCAATTTGCCTCAACCCACCAGCGGCAACCGACCATTGCCTGCCTGGGCCTTGCCTTCAAGCCCAATGTCGATGATCTGCGCGGTTCTCCTGCTCTAGAAATTACTCAACGTCTACAAGCCTTAGGTTATGCAATCTTGCCGGTAGAGCCCAACCTAAATGCTCACTCCAGCTTAGATTTAGTGCCGTTTTCCCTAGCTTTAGACAAAGCGGATCTGTTGGTGTTTTTGGTCGGTCATCGAGAGTTCCGGGAGATCACCCCAAAACAGCCATATTTAGATTTCTGTGGCGTGACTTATCCAACCTAGCAGAGCTATCCCAGGTAAATGCCTGAGCCTGGGTTACCCTTCTCAAGGACGATTCACCAGAAGCAATTTGTCGTTTGCCTCTAGAGATTGCGACGAACCACTATAAAACATGCACCTAGTCCGTTGGTATCGAACACTCCGAGATATTCCTACCCGTCAACTGGTCGCCAGACTCAATTTTGAAGCTAAGAAGACGGTATTTCCTAAACTGCCAGCTAAGTTAACGCAAAAACTGAGCATTGGTCAAAGTGTCTATACTCCGTCCCTAAAACCAAACTATCTGACTAAGCTTGCAATTCCATTTCAAAGCGAGGCTGTCTCTAATCTCAATCTAGGAAACTATGAATTCACTTTCTTAAATGAAACGCGATCGCTCGGTCACCCAATCCCCTGGAACAGCCCAGACTATAGCCGTCTCTGGCAATTCAACCTGCATTATTTTGATTGGATTCGAGAAGACTTAGAAGCGGTCTACCAAAATCCTCCAATCGCTAGTGAGAAATTACAAAAAATTTCTCACTGCATCGAAGACTGGATCACGGCCAACCCAGCCTGGTCTTTCGATGGGTGGCATCCTTACACCACTTCTTTGAGAATCGTTAATTGGACTTTTGCCCTTAGAGCCTTTCCTCAGCTGGCGACTCCCAATTTGCTAAATAGCCTTTGGCAACAAATTTGCTTTTTAGACCGCAACAAAGAGTTTTTTGCGGGGGGAAATCATTTACTCGAAAATTTGAGAGCATTAATCGTTGGAGGATTGAATTTCGAAAGTTCTCAGGCCGATCACATCGTTAGAAAAGCTCTCGCCTTACTCGAAAAGCAAATTCAAATTCAGGTTCTCGAAGATGGGGGCCATTATGAACTCAGCCCGATGTATCACCTGCTCATGCTCAATTTGGTGGGTGAGTGCGTGGTCTGTTTGCGCAGTGCCAATGACTTAGTACCTCCGAAGATTGTGTCTACGCTTGAGCAGATGCTCAGTTTCGTGGAGGCCATCAGGTTAACCAGTGGACAATACCCCCTCTGGAACGATTGTGCTTATGGTATTGCTCCGACTCTCGACACGACCCGCGACTGGATTCGTCCCCTCTGTGATAAACCCAGCATTTCAGCCCCTCCAAAACTACAAACTCGGCTGCTCCAATCCGCCCAAATCTCGTGTTCTGCCGCTGACAATCCCGCAACCCAAAATTTGACCAGCCATCTGGCTGCAAGTGGCTACCACGTTTTGCGCCAGGGGGACTTAGAAGTCGCCTTTGATGGTGCCGCTCCTTGCCCCAAAGAACTCCCACCTCATGCTCATGCCGATTGTCTATCCATCGACGTTTACTGGCGAGGGCAGCCCCTCATCATAGAAACTGGGACCAGTCAGTACGGCTCTGGTCCGATTCGCAACTATGAGCGGAGCACCTGCGCCCATAATGCGATCGCCCTCTCCGCGCCCCAAGCCGGGGACAAAACCAGTCGGCGCTTTGAAGATCAATCAGAAATCTGGGGTAGTTTTCGAGTCGGTCGCAAAGCCCGGCCCTTTGGTCAATGCTGGGGCCATGATCACCCATGGCAATGGGTACAGGCGGCTCATGATGGTTACCAGCGCTCTCCCTTTCAGACTACTCACCACCGCTGGGTCGGCATCTGTGACCACAGGGTGGTGATCCTCGATCATCTAGATGCGTCGCGAGCCGATGCCCAGTCAGCCATTGGCTTTCGCTCTCATTTTCATTTAGCACCTGAATTCGAAGGATCTTTCACGCCTAACCCCCATCAGCTATGGGGCAAGCTGGAGCAGCAGCCGATTTACTTAGAACTCATCGGCATTGAGCCAGCCGATCAAGTAGATATCTTATCGCCAGAAGAATCGTCGAGCTGGTATGCCCCAGAATTTGGTCGCCGTTTACCCCGCAGCCTGTTGCGGATTGAGGGCTCGATGCAACCCAACAGTCGATTCTTGGGCCTGGCGATCGGTATCGGCGAACCGCCGCACTTGACTTGGCATCTCCAAAACCATCATCTTCACCTTTCTCTGCGGGACCAGGGTGACATCAATTGTTACTGGAGAAATGCGGAGTTATCCACTACGATTTCGTATTGATGGGCAAAAGGTACGACTTTGCAGCCGCATATTTGGATCGTCAATCAGTTTGCGAATACGCCCGAATTTCCAGGGCATACCAGGCAGTATGAACTTGGGAAGTTTTTGTCTGAACAGGAGTTTACCGTCAGCATTTTTGCGTCTGACTATAATTTAGCCCAACGATGCTTTCGAAAACTTAAACCAACCCAACTCTGGCTACAGGAAGAGCGGGAAAATATCACTTTAAACTGGCTGTATGCCATTCCTTATCAGCGCAATAATTGGCGACGCTACTTGAATATGCTGTCATTTACCATGACTTTTTGCCTGAGAGGTCTTTTCTATCCCAAGCCTGACCTCGTGATTGGCTCATCGCCCCAACTGATGGTTGCTTTTGCGGCCTGGTTAATTGCCCGCCTCAAAGGGGCAAAGTTTTATTTTGAAGTTAGGGATGTCTGGCCCCAAGCCTTAGTTGAACTCAGTGGTAAATCACCAGATAGTTTGTTGATCAAGCTTTTGGCTGCTGTTGAAATTTGGCTTTATCGACACAGCGATCGCGTGATTGTGTTATCACAAGGCTGTTTGTCTTATGTGAAAGAAAAAGGCGCTAAAGAGGTGGTTTGGCTCCCCAATGGTCCTGAATTAGACACTTTTCGATCTGGTTTTTCTGTCGAAGCGGCAAAACAGCACTTTCGGGTTGATCCGGAACGCTTTTCTCTCCTCTATGGGGGTGCCCACGGTAAGGCAAATGCTCTGGAAACCGTGGTTAAAGCTTGTCAAATTTTAGAACAAAAGGCCCCTGATAAATTCCAAATCCTACTGGTAGGCGACGGCCCAGAAAAAGCTTCCTTGATGCATTTAGCGAAAGGTTTAAAGTGCTTAGAGTTTCGCGATCCAATTCCCAAAAAAGAGATGCCTGATTTATTGAAGAGTGTCGATGCTGGCCTTTTGACCCTTGAAGACATTCCACTCTTTAAATATGGTGTCAGCCCCAACAAGTTATATGATTACTATGCGGCGCGCAAGCCTGTAGTTGTTGCCGTTGGCGGCCTAGTTAATGCCGAAGTTGAACACTACACGCTCGGCACGATCGCTAACCCAGAACAACCGCAAGAATTAGCACAAGCCATTTTGACGCTGCGGGAACTTCCGGAAACAGAGCGATTAGCCATGGGCGATCGCGCCTACCAATTGGCGCAAGACGTTTATTCCAGAAGTCGAGTTTCAGAAAAATTACTCGCACTAGTAAAACAGGATTTGGGGTGATGGTGGCCAAACTTTTAGTGACGGGCGCTACAGGGTTTACAGGTTACTTTGTCTGTCGAGAATTGACTCAGCGTGGAGTTGATTTCGACTGTTTGGTTAGAGCCCGTTCCAATACCCAAAAACTGGTTAAAGATTTTGGAGTTAACTGCGTTTTGGGTGACTTGAATGACATCGATTCACTCAGAAACATATTCCCTAATTACTCTACGCTGATTAATATTGCTTCGATTGGGTTTGGCGCAGCTCCCATCATTGTCAAAGCTGGTGAAGAGAGTGGATTGGAAAGGGCGATATTCGTGAGCACAACTGCCATTTTTACACAGCTCAATGCCCAATCGAAGCAGGTCCGCTTGGCGGCGGAGGAAGCGATTAAGACTAGTCGCTTGAATTACACAATTTTGCGTCCGACGATGATCTATGGCACCCCCCAAGACCGTAATATGATTCGCTTGCTCAAGCTGGTTGAGGCATCGCCTATCGTTCCTGTATTTGGCGATGGCAAGTCACTCCAACAGCCTGTGCATGTTGAAGACGTGGCTTGGGCGATCGCTGCTGCTGCCCTGTCGCCTCATGCTGATAGAAAGGAGTACAACCTTTCGGGTGGCGAGGTGCTGAACTACAATCAGGTCATTTATCTGGCTGGAAAAGCGCTGGGCAAGCGGCCAATTTTGTTGCACTTCCCTCAAAGTTTTTCGATAAATTTCCTGACGATCGCCGAGCGTCTCAGCATTAAGATGCCTGTCAAATCAGAACAGGTGGCCCGTCTGAATGAAGATAAAGTATTTGACCATTCGCTCGCCGCCCATGATTTTGGCTATGCGCCCAGAACTTTTGCGCAAGGAATTGCCCAAGAGGCATTACTCTTAAAGCGGAGTAATGCAAGGCAGTAAATCTCGTGGCTACCCAACCCTCTTGGAGTCTCCTCATCTGGGCTGTGATGAGTTGTGCGTTGAGCTTGAGTGTGACCGACAGGGTTCGGCGTACAGCAGGCAAGGTATTTTTAGATATCCCCAACGATCGCAGCTCTCACACTCAACCGACTCCTAGAGGCGGCGGTCTGGGGTTTTTAATTGCATTTATTGGTACTGCCTGTATCGCGTGGATCGGTCACCAACTCCTGCCAGCGGTGATTGGCGCTTTATGGCCTCACCCGTTGTCGGTTGCGGCGGTGGTGGTGCCTCTGGGAATCGTGGGATTGGTCGACGATCGCTACAACCTTTCTGCCAAAATTCGCTACGCGGTGCAGTTGGGGGCCGCCGCGATCGCCCTCTTCAGTTTTGGCCTATGGCCCCAACCCTGGTTGGCGCTGACGCCCTTATCCATGGCGGTTTTAGGCGGGATCACCGTGGTCGGCTTTACCGCCCTGATCAATTTCTACAACTTCATGGATGGGCTGGATGGACTGGTAGCCAGCGTCACCGCCTTACAACTCACGTTTTTCGCCGTGTATTTGCAGCAGCCGCTGTGGTGGTTGCTGGTGGCGGCGCTGCTGGGCTTCCTCTGGTGGAACTGGTCGCCTGCCAAAATCTTCATGGGGGATGTCGGCAGCACCGTGCTGGGGGCAAGTGTGGCGATCGCCCTGATTGCCCCCACCGCGGATCCCGTTCGTAGCTTGTCAGCTTTAGCAATCACCCTGCCGCTGACGGCGGATGCCATCTACACCCTGACCCGACGGTTGCTCAAAGGCGAAAATATCTTTCAGGCGCATCGCTCTCATCTGTATCAGCGCTTACAGCAGGCAGGTTGGAGCCACCGACAAGTGGCGATCGCCTATCTGCTGTGGACGGCGCTGCTAGCCGCTTTTATCCTGATTGAGCAGGCGTGGGGTAGCTGCCTGAGTCTCGGCGTGAGTGGTCTTGCCATCGTCGCTGGTGAACGCTACTTAGCTCGTCGCCAAACTGCCATCGAGCAGTCGGGAGCTTGATCGGCTGCCGTAGCAGACAACCTGGGAATGAGGATCAAATAACATCCAAATTGTTTAGGGCAGGCATCTTGCCTGCCTGGGGACAGCCGAGACGGCTATCCCAACTTATTCAATTCTCATTCCTGGGCATTCCAAGGGGATAGGTCAGGATTGTTAAGCGCGCGGGGGCTGGGACGGGTTGCTCTACGCGCTCGGTGATAGCCCGGTGACAGTCAGCATGGAGACTACAAGGCATCGAGATTGATGACCGCACAGCCTTTGAATGCTCAACTGCAGCAGCGAGTTCAGGGTTTGTGGCTGCCCAGTGAGACGGCAGCACCGTGGATGGTGCCCTCTTGGCAGTTGACTACGGGGAATGATGCGGAGATTTTGGAAGTCTTGGGGCGCAAGGCCCATACCCCGATCGCTGAAATTGCTTTGCAGGCGTTGATGAGCCAAGTTCAACAGCGATGCCGGGGCTATGGTGCCGAAGGTCAGGCGATCGCCCAGCAACACCAGGCTTTGTTCGACTTTTTGCAGCAAAGTTGTGATCGCCTCCGGGTGTTACGAGTTGGGACCGCGATCGTGGATATTGTCATTGTCGGCGCAACGGCAGACGGCTACGTGGCCTTACAAACCCAAAGTGTCGAAACTTGAGGGCGATCGCCGTTCCCCATGGATGGGCAAGCTATCCTCTGCATAGCCCCTATGGCTGCAAAATCATCCCTTCGCGAGCTAAGCGCAATTGGGGACAGCGATTATGAATTTCCATTTCCAGGTGATCGAGATAATCATCATCGTGCAGCGGGTGATGATGAAACAAAATCATCTCTTTAACCTGGGTTTTTTCGGCGATCGCGATGCTTTGCTCACACGATATCGCCGTGGGGTCGCCCTCTAAGCTGGCATACACCGGCTCTGAGTAAGTGCCGCCAAAAATCAGCAACTCTGCGCCCTGGGCGAGATATAGCAGGTTGGGATCTGGTCCCAGCGTTTCACTGTGGCTATCGGTGGCGTACACCACCGACTTACCGTCGTGACTAATACGAAAACCGAGGGCACTGGTTGCGGCATTGAGAGAAATCGTTTCAACGGTAATGTCATCATCTAAGTGAATGATATTGCCCGCTGCAATATTGTGAAACGCCATGTCAGAAGACATTTTTTGTAAGGGCGTAAAAAAATTAGGCCGCAGCATTTGATCGGTGAGCCGTTGTTTGATGGAAGCCCCGTTCGCCGCTGTGGCCCCATAGACATCAAAATGATTGCCCTCGATAAAGGCCGGCCCAAAAAATGGAAACCCCTGGATGCGATCCCAATGGGTATGAGTAAAAAAGATATGAGCGGTGACGGAGTGTGGGCTCGCTAGCAGATGTTTGCCCAGTACTCGCAACCCGGTGCCGCCGTCAAAGACCAGGCGGTGTCCTGCCAATAGCACTTCCACACAGGCCGTATTGCCCCCATATCGCACCGTATCGGCACCGGGAGTAGGCACACTGCCCCGCACGCCCCAAAATTTAACCGTCAGTTGCGTGCGCTTAGGCTCCGTTGCCGTTGCCACTGCCCCCTGTTCAACGTTGGCAGGAACAGCATTGAGATCAGTCAACATTGAAGTGTCTGTATCTGGCATGGGGTAGCGACAAGTAAGAGATTAGGTGGCGGAACGAGGTAATCTACGACGGCCAAACGTAAATGTCCAGCAGATTATTGCTAAGTATTCTGCAACTTTTAAGTATGTTCAGGAAATTTTAGTAGTTTTTATCACCTGTCGCAGAACGGCGGCGGGGGACTCGGTTAAGTTTGAAAGTCTGGTGTCAACTCCCAAGATGGGGATACCCTGACTCAACCAACGGGGTCGCCAGTCGAATTCGACTTGATGACTAATCCACCGCTGTATTGACTAGGATACCCATCCCCATCTTGACATGAGACCTCAAAACGTCATCTTTATTTGACAGCCTCAATGCACTGCTGCACCAAAGGCTTCACCTTATCGACGTTTTGCCAACCTAAGATCTCGGTGACCTTGTTCTCTAAGTTTTTGTAGCTACGGAAGAATTCGGCGATTTCATCCAGTCGATGAGGAGCCACATCCGCCAAAGACATGACTTGAGCATAGCGGGGATCTTCAACGGGCACGCAGAGAATCTTCTCGTCGCGATCGCCGCCGTCAATCATCTCCAACATGCCGATGGGGCGCGCTGCGATGACACAGCCCGGAAAAGTCGGCTGATCTATCAGCACCATGCCGTCCAAGGGATCACCGTCGTCGGCCAGGGTATTGGGGACAAATCCGTAGTCATAGGGATATTGCACCGAGGAAAACAGCACGCGATCGAGGGCAAACGCCCCCATATCTTTGTCAAATTCGTACTTGTTTTTGCTCCCGGCAGGAATTTCGATCAAGACGTTGATCAGTCCAGGTTTGGGTTGGGCAGGAATCCGAGATAAATCCACAATGCGTCTCCAGATAGTGTACAGAGCTTGTCTGGAAGCGCTGCCGATAACGGCTATAGACGGTTGCTAGCAAGAGCCTGCCGCTCAGCTAACCGCTTGAACAAGCGCGATCGGCTCACGCAACTCGTCGCTTTTTGCCACAATGTAGCAGCGCTTCGCCTAGCATTTTAGGCGAAGACGTTGCGGCAACCGCAGAGAGATGCGATGATCCTCACAAATCATTCACGAGTTTGAGAAAGAGGATAGCTGGGCAGCGTTGCCGGAGGGGGATCAGCCGCTGAGAAATGGGCGATCGCCGCAAGTGGCAACATGAGAGTCACGATTGCAATGACGGTGCCAACAAAATGAGAGAATCGACTACTCGGAGGTTCCGGAGGATTCTCGGAGGTACTAACAGATTCCATAAAGGCTGGGTAACAATACCTGAATTGAAAACGTCTTGGGTAGACTCGCGTACTTCAGTTTTACAGTTGAGCACAGGTTAGCCTATGGCAGAAATCAAACTGCAAGGAAGCTTAGGGAAACTTTAAAGTCTCCACTCAAAAAGTGCCCTACTGATATCTACAGTAGCGAACCATCAAGCCGCGTATTGTGAGCTGAGCAACATAGTGTATCTCAAAAGCGTAAACAAATATCACCGTTAAATTAGCACTATTTTTTCTGCCGTGAGAATCATCCCAAGTGCGGAAATTGCTCCTATAAATGGACGGTCAAGGGCCGTTGCTCCGGCGAGCACCCCCCGGCGGGTAGAAAATGCTGACATTTAGGGACGGTTAAACCTCATCTAGATTCAGAAGTAGAGTTTTAACCTTTGCCCGAACCTCACCGCCTGCGGCACCTCTCCTTGGTAAGGCTACGGTGTACACATAAGTCTTGGGTCTGTCTTTTCCGGCTTGATGGCCCCCTTTTCTGGTATGCCCGGAGGGCTTTAAGCCCCCGATGCCGGGGGACTTTGCCGTTATGTCCCCCAGAATTGGGGGGCGGAGGGGGGCAAATGCAGGATTTTGGGCTTTCATTCGCGATGTGTGTACACAGTAGCCCAAGGCAGGCAAGAGGCCTGCCCTAACAAGTTGGATGTGATTTGATCCTCATTCTTAAGCGGGCTGACAAATCTGCATTTTGGTGGCGGTTTTGTCTCTGCAGAGAGGGACTTCACCTGTACATAACGACAGAGGGGTATAGCCGCAATGCCCTACAAATTGTCGCTTTCGGGCGATGTCGAGCCCCCTGGTTGCCCCCTAAAGTTTAAACAGTTATCAGCCAAGCGGGAGTGAACCTTATATGGCTACTCAAACCCCTCAAAATAATGAACCGATTCGGCAGCCGTTGACGCCTGAAGAGGTGTCGCCCGAGCAAACCGCAGCCCATCGCGAGGCGATCGCCGAAGGGAATCCGACGATCAACCCTGGCGACGTCGAACACCCAGAAAAGTCACTGCAAGAGAAGTCTCAGCAGGTCGCGGTCAATGCCCCAGATATCACGGGGGATCACATCGTCGTGCCTACCTACTTTATCGTTGATGATCCGGAAGAAGGTCAAAAAGCCTTGCACCACGTTCATGACGCCGAGGAAATTTCGGATGTGATTCGGCAGGCTCGTACCGACGAAAATGGCAATCGCACTTGGTGGTAAACCAAACCACCTTTCCAAAAAAGCTTTTTCAGCTCAGCCGTAAGCAGTGATAACAATGCTTTTACGACGTTTACTGAGATTTATCAGGCGATTTTTGAGAAGAGCGCCCAGTTTATAACTGCATGCTCTTGACATCCGCCTTGGTAGATCGGCTTCATAACGATCCAAGTATCAGGCCCAGGAATTTTTCTGGGCCTTTGATTTTGCCTGACCTTGCCAACCCCAAAATCGCTGCCCAACCCCCCAAAGCTATGACTAGCAAACCTTTCAGGGCCAGCAACCCAGACGATATCCCGCCATCAAGTCGCATTTCACCAACAGCAGCGTCCAAGAGTTGAGAACCAATTGTAGCGCTTGTAGTATTTGTAGTATATAGTGGATCAATTCATACCGAACTCATGGAATGATCATGGCTAAGTTCGCCGACGTTATTCGATACTACAAAAATTACAGAGCGATCGCGATCTTCAGCATTGTCGCCAGCAGTATTTTCGAGCTGCTGGATTTGGTGGTGCCCTACGCGATCGGCCAATTGCTCAACCTGCTGTCAGACCAGCCGGTTGATCGACTGGCTCAGGGTTTGGCGGGTGGGCTGGCGGGACTGGCCGGGGTCGCGGTGACGCGATCGCTGATCCTGAGTCTGCTATTGGGGATGATTTTCCTCGTCACCGTCGTCCGGGCACCGATTGAGCCGTGGCTGGGGGTCTGGTTTCACTGGGATGTGGCCCTGCGGAGCCGCCGCGACCACTCGGTTGAGGTAGTGAAAAAGTTGCTCAGCTTGCCCCTGGGCTTTTATGACGAGCACAACCCCGGACGCATCGCCGGACGGGTCGCGCGGGGTTTGTCCAACCACACCTGGACTTATCCCGAAATTGCGGGTCAGCTCTTCCCGAAGCTGGTGCGGGTGGCGGGCATCTTCTGCATCATCGCCATCATCGACTGGCGCATCGCGGGCCTCTTCTTCCTATCTTTTGCGGCCATCCTGACGTTCAGCATGCGCGACCTCGTCCGGCTGAATCGCAAGGAGCAAGCCCTCGATCGCTATATGGAAACGACCGAGAGCCGCACCTCGGAAATCATCACCAACATTAAGACTGTCAAGGCTTTCGCCGCTGAGCATGACGAGTTAGAGCGGCAGCGACAACGCTTAGGGCGAGAGCTGACGGTGGTGGAACAAATCATCCATAAAGGGTACGTGGTGTTGATGACCTGGCAGGAGCTGTTCATTCAGACCTGCGTGTTCGGCGTGTTGGTGCTGACGCTGGTGGCGACCCTGCGGGGCAACATCTCCCTGGGGCACTTCGTCACCACGTTGACGGTTTCCAGCATGGCCTACGCTGAGCTAGAGCCCATCAGCAACCTGGCGGAAATCTTTGCCCGGCGCTATGCCTCGATGCTGCGCTTTCACGAGTTTTTGCAGCTCCCGACCGGCATCGAAGCGGCGAGCGTGGCAGGACATCCCGACGCCGTTACCCGCTACCAGTTCACGGGGAAGGTGCATTTTGAGCATCTGAGCTTTGGCTACGATCGCGATCGCCCCGTCCTCAACGACATCGATCTGCTGATTCAGCCGAAGCAGACCGTGGCGCTGGTGGGCCGTTCCGGTTCCGGCAAGTCCACCCTCGTCAAGCTGCTGTTCCGCTATTTTGAGCCGCAGCAAGGCCGCATCCTGATTGATGGAGAGGACATTCGCAAGCTGGATATCACGGGCTATCGCAAACAATTGGCGATCGTGCACCAGGAGGTGGATGTCTTTAACGGCACGCTGATGGATAACCTGACCTACGGCAATCCTCGTGTGACGCGGGAAGAAGTGGATGAAGCCTGTGCGATCGCGCGGGTAGACGAGTTCATCAATCTGATGCCCCAGGGCTATTCGACGGTGGTGGGGGAACGAGGCGTGCGCCTCTCGGGAGGACAGCGTCAGCGGCTCGGCATCGCTCGCGCCCTGCTGATGAACCCCGATGTGCTCGTCTTTGACGAAGCCACCTCTAGCCTCGACTACGAATCGGAGCGAGCCATCCAACTGGCGATGCGCAGCATCCTCGGCACCCGCACCACCCTGATCATCGCTCACCGCCTGAGCACCGTAAGGGATGCTGATGCGATCGTCGTCCTCGATCAGGGCCGCATTTTGGAGATGGGCAGCCACGAAGACCTGCTCAACCACGGTGGTCTCTACCACCGCCTCCACATGCTCCAAGAAACCGGGGATTTGCTGGGGTAGAACCTCACCGCCTGCGGCACCTCTCCTTCGAAAGGAGAGGTTTATGGCCGTTTCCGGTTCCTGGATGCCAACCTTTGACTAAGAAAGCGACCTCCAAGAGCTTCCGGTCCCTCTCCTTGCCAAGGAGAGGCTAGGTGAGGTTAGTACACGTAAAAGCTCCCAACTCGCCTGCCCAAGGGGATAGTTGCCTTAAAGGTTTCTATCCCCTTGTCTTTATGAGTGGTCAGAGCCACCAAAGCTAGGATTAAATGAGGCAACCTGCCCGCAGCGCGAATCCTCAAGCAGTCTTCTTTACTAGCAACCCTCCCATGCTTAACCCTCCAGAATTACGAGAACAGGTTCATAACTATGTGGAGCAACTGTCTCCCGATCGCCTAGCGATCGCACTGAACTTTTTGGCTTACCTGGTTGAGCGAGCAGACAATGACGCCACCGCCAAATTGCTCGCCATTCCGGGATTTGCCGCTGAGCTAGAAGCCGCAGAACAGGAAGCTGATGCAGGCGAACTCACTGACTGGCGCATGATTCGCAAAGATGTACAAGGTTAGGTAAAGATGTCAAATCTACTCGAAAGAATCACGATAAATCCGAGACAGTGCGGAGGACGCCCTTGTATTCGGGGAATGCGGATTCGAGTCTCTGACGTTCTAGATTTGATGGCGGCAGGCTTAAGCGCTGAGGAAGTTTTAGAAGACTTGCCGGATCTGGAAATGGAGGACATCCAAGCATCGCTAGTATATGCAGCCCGTAAACTCAATCATCCTGTCTTGGTGGCATGACAACGATCTGGGTTGATGCACACCTTTCACCCGCTCGCCTCCTGGAACGGCAACTGCTCATCGCTCAGCAAAAATACCCGCATCCGGCTACACTCAAGCGTATGAATTAATCAAACAAGGAGAATGCGATCTCTATTCATAAAGTGCGGAAAAGTAAGTTGGTAAATACCACTCTCTACAAATCTCCTCATAAACGCAAGAAAGGTTGCCGAGATTTAACCAAGTAACTCTTGATTCATGAAGTGCCTTTAGCTTATTCCCATTTATTTTTTTGAATTCATGTTCAAGACTCATCAACTCTCGCTTACGCTCTTCTAAGGCAGGCCATTTGACTGTCGAATCCCATATATCTAAGCTCTTAAGACGTTCAATGAAATGCAACACCAAATTTACTAACGAATCTACTGAATCCTGTGTTAGTGAGCCTTGTTCAAAGCCTTCATGTTCATCATCCTCAAAGAAAAGAATTTCATATATTTCAGGAAATTTGTTAAGTTGACCGATTAGCACTGATTCTTGATAACTGAATTTCATAAAAGCAGAATACCATTTTATTCGCTTTGCATAGAAGTGAAGTGGAACGAGCTTTTCTGGGTTATTTAAAACTTCATTTCTTGTGGGAATATAAATTGTCTTTGAATCTTTCTCCAGCCATTTCAAATCATCTGGAACTATTACTTTATCGATCAAATCGTTTAGACAAACAAAGAAAACCTTCTTTAAATCAAGAGAAACCAAAAATAATAGTACGGGAACACCATTTCCCATAGACTGAATAGTCATCAGTTCGTTTGTTTCTATTTCGAATTTGATGACCTCGATTTCCCTTGACTCTTTCTTGTCGTAAAGAAGTTTACGCTTTTCAATATTCATTCTCGGAAACGACGTTATTTTTTTGATTTTGGTTTCCCTTATCGATTTGACTTGAACGAAAAACAACTCGCCTAGCGTTTCTGCAATGCTTCGATCACTATTTGAATATTCGAATATTTCTACAACCATATCTATTCCGTAGTCTGGTTTATAGTCATGAATAGCCCACTCTTCAGGAAGCACTTCTCTTATGATTTGGAGTGATTGCTCCTCCATAACATGCTGAAAGCTTCTTCTTTTTTTTCT
>Ga0081520_100121_pt1 | contig 57889 bp, 60 predicted proteins | sample HotLakmasection1_FD_70988 | JGI IMG/M metagenome (GOLD analysis project Ga0081520, IMG submission 70988) | Hypersaline microbial mat communities from Hot Lake, Washington, USA - Section #1 (SPADES assembly) (version 2) | ecosystem: Environmental > Aquatic > Non-marine Saline and Alkaline >... | reverse complement strand
GTTCCGCGATGCGTTGACTGCATTGTAAGAGTTCTTGACGTTCCTCTGGAGTCATGACGGCAACCATTAAAATATCGCTACAGCCTTACTCTAATTTTTCTCTCAAGAAAGTGACCTGCTCCCTATTCGTGGCGCATTTCTGCACATGGCAGCGGATGCGGGCGTTTCCGCTGGAGTGGTGCTGGCGGGGGTGGCGATCGTCCTCACTGGGCAGCAGTGGATTGACCCCGTCGTCAGCCTGATCATCGTTCTGGTCGTCGTGATCGGCACCTGGCAACTGCTCAAAGACTCCGTCAACCTCGCCCTGGATGCCGTCCCCGAAACTATCGAACCCCTCGCCGTCCGTACCTTCCTGGCAGAACGCCCCGGTGTCACCCAGGTTCACGACCTCCACATCTGGGCAATGAGCACCACCGAAACCGCCCTCACCGCCCACCTCGTCATGCCTAACGGACACCCCGGCGACGACTTCCTCTTCCACCTCACCCACGACATCCACGACCACTTCGGCATCGACCACGCCACCCTTCAAATCGAAGTTGGCGACTCTCACCACTCCTGCCACCTCGTCTCCGATCGCCTGGTTTAACCTCTCTCCTGTCTTCTTCCTCTGTGCTCTCCGTGCTCTCCGTGCTCTCTGTGCTCTCCGTGCTCTCCGTGCTCTCCGTGCTTCCCGTGCCGCTGTAGTTCATTTGGGCGATCGCCCCACCTCTTCCATCCATACCTTAATCCGCATCAAACGGTCATTCTTCGCCATATCGTTAAACCATTCCCACATCCGGCTCATCTGCCCGTTCACCTGAATGGTCAAGTAGGCGCGGCTCTCATCCGGCACAGGTAGTCTGTTGGGAACCCGCTGCGCCCAAGCCTCCAACTCCACCAGCAACCGCACCAACTCCCTCAGCTCCTGCTCACTGACTTGCTGCGTCAAACCGACAGCCTGCGCCGAGCCAGCCACCTGTGTTTGCCGTTTCAGGTTGCCATCCCCTTGCAACACCAGAAGCGTTCCTCCCCACAAACCGTGGCGATCGTCGTAGGTAATCATCAAATCAGCCGGGACAGGATTCAGGGCAATGATTGCCTTCAACTCATCTTCCATATCGCCTTTCGCTTAGGACATTTCTGAGAAAGAATATCCCGATTTTTTGAAAGAGGGGGCGGCTAAGCTGCCCCCTCTTTCAAAAAATCGGGATATTCTTTCTTGGAGATCGCCTTAGTCCTGGTTTTCGTCTGTTGTAGCACTACGCCCGTTGTTCTCAATACCAAAAGCTCCATTTTGCCTCCGCATTGTGGCAGCAAAATGGAGCTTTTGGTTTTTGGTGAAAGATGACGAAACTAGAAACTTGGCATCTTTCTCAACTTCTGTGACAGCGCTTTTTCAATTCTGGTCATTAACAAAAACGGAAAACCTGGATCTCGATAAAGATGCGCAGGAATCTTGTCCCGAATTTCCTCATGAAACTGGGGTAGCTCACTCCAATGCCGCCCACACTGAAGATGATGAGCGGTATGATATCCCAGATTGCACGTACAAAGGTTATACCACTTGTCTGTAACATTATAGGTCGCTTTGTAAGGGTCTTCCTCATCCAACCCAGCGTGATGATCGTAGGTTACATAAGCGGTCAAAAACAACAAGAAAACCATCGGAATCAGGAAAATAATGAGCGTATAGACCCAATTAATCCAGGCTAAAACAGACAAGAAAAGAGCTGTAGCAAGGATGTTTTGAATTAGCTTTTTACGGAATTTTGGATAGCGTTTTCCAACGTTTAATGCAATTGGATAAGCCAAAATTCCCACAGTTAACGTGTATTTCAACCGGGACATTAATTTTCCACGGCTATCTTTCCACGCCGATTCATCTTTCGTCTGGTCTAAATAATTCAGATGGTGCCCCAGGGTGTGATGCAAGACCCAAGCCTCTCCAACAATGCCCGTGTGCAAACCAAAGACAAACTCAAGGGCTCGATTTGCCCAGGGATCAACGAAGAATTTACAGTGTTGATGGTGATGATTCCAGCTACACATCCATCCTTTGGGGTTTAAGATAGCGATCGTCCAAATAATAGGAATTAATATATTGGGACTAAATAGAAAAACAGCCATATCAATGGCAAAAACCAGAAAAACTATCGCAACAAGATAAGAATCGACTTTCTTTTTTGTACGCATTTTTACTTAGATAAACGACTTGGATAAATGCTATTACCGGATGATAGATGAACACTTTTTATGGGCTTTCCTAATTGTATAGTTATGTGTCCAAAAAAGCGAAGCTATGCCATGGCAAATAGTCAATTTGATTTGGAATGGTTGCTGGTCTGTACTTTTGCTCTGGATCATAAACCATCCCCATACAAAACCTGCCGACTCACCTTATACTTCATGAAAAGCGACAAAGTACTCACCCTAAAGAAATAAGAGTGACTGCTTATCGCTCCAGGATGTTGAGTTTGTTTTCTGTTTAAGTATCTGGATCAAAGTTGAAAGAAACTTGTTGCATCCTGATATAAAAACTCATGGTAAAACAAGCACTATAGCTACTGATAAAGCGATCGCCCTGCTCCTAAAAAGGTTGAGATAGCGATCGCTTTAGTCAGCAATAGAGCTTCTTATTCCAGCAATAAGTGCCCACCCAAAATGGGGTGAAAACTTCCGTTGTCTCAGCACCATTCAGGTCAGCACTATTCAGGAAAGATAAGTAGAAAATTAAGCGGTACGAACCCGTTTATGTTTTCCGTTACCCTGCGCACCAGGCTTTTTACGCCGGGAAGAATTAGCTGAATTGCGGCTACTCTGTGGCGGTTTCGAGCGTTGTCGTTCGGCTTTTGGCTCCTCTCTATGGGAAGCCGCCGTCGGCTCATATCCCTGAACAACATCCTTGTCGAGTCGGCGGTTCAACAATTGCTCAATCCCTTTTAGTAGGGGAACTTCCTCATGGGAAACCAGAGAAATCGCCTGACCTTCATTCCCCGCCCGTCCCGTGCGACCGATGCGATGCACATAGTCCTCGGGCACATTGGGCAGTTCAAAATTCACCACATGGGGAAGTTGGTCAATATCCAGTCCCCGTGAAGCCACATCCGTCGCCACCAGAACACGCACCTTCCCTTGCTTGAAATCGCTCAACGAGCGGGTTCGCGCTGCCTGGCTTTTGTTGCCATGAATGGCGGCAGTTTTTAGCCCATCTTTTGCCAGTTGCTCAGCCAAACGGTTTGCGCCATGCTTCGTGCGGGTAAAGACCAACACCTGTTGCCAGTTGTTGAAGCCAATGAGGTAAGACAGCAACTCCCGCTTGCGACTGCGATCGACAGGATGCACAATTTGCTCTACCCGATCAGCCGTTGTATTGCGAGAGGCCACTTCAATTTGAACGGGGTCATTCAGTAAGGTACTGGCTAGTTTACGGATAGCCGGAGAGAAAGTGGCGGAGAACATCAGGGTTTGCCGGGTTTCTGGCAACACCTTCAAGACTTTGCGAATATCGTGGATGAAGCCCATGTCTAACATGCGATCGCACTCATCCAGCACCAAAATCTCTACCTGAGACAGATCCACAGTCTTTTGCGAGAGATGGTCGAGCAAGCGCCCAGGGGTTGCCACGACAATATCAGCCCCACGCTTGAGGGATTGGATCTGCGGCACAATGCTAACGCCGCCATACACCACGGATGCCTTCAGCGGCAAATACTTGCCATAGGTTTTGACACTGTCGCTGACCTGAACCGCCAGCTCGCGGGTAGGGGCAAGGATCAACGCACGCGGCGATCGCGCTCCCTTACCGAGGGAAGTCTGACTCAAGCGCTGCAACAACGGCAGCGTAAAACCTGCTGTTTTGCCCGTCCCGGTTTGGGCACTGGCAAACACATCTTGCCCCTGCAAAATGGGAGGAATTGCCTGCTGCTGAATCGGGGTTGGCGTCGTATAGCCCTCATCGGCGACAGCACGCAGAAGTTCGGTCGAAAGACCGAGGGTTTGAAATGTCATAAATTTTGGATTGCTCCTAAGATTTGCCCCTACCCCAATGGAAATCTTGGGACCAGTCTTAAGAGCAGTAAAAGAATTGTCTTTGCTTGAATCGTTTACGTAAACAACGTCAAGGCGCAACAACAGACCGGAATTGAGTTGCGAGTTCCAGCGTAACACACCGGGTAGTGGGATGGCGGGAATGATTTTGGGTTTAAATCAACTCCCCCGAAAGCATCCAGGCGCGTGGGTTGTGCTCGAAGCCAAGCTTGGGATAGTACTCGTTTGCTTTAGGCGCAGCCAGGAGGATGATGGTGCATTCCTTCCAGAGTCGTTGTTTGGTTTCGGCGATGAGCCGTTTGCCGATGCCTTGCCGCTGGTACTCGGCATCAACTGCCAGGTCAGAGATATAGGCAGCAAAGGTAAAGTCGGTGAGGGTGCGGGCGATGCCAACCAGGCGATCGCCATGCCAGGCGGTAATGGTTAGTGAGGCGTTGTTCAACATGCCCGCGAAGATGTCTGGGCGATCGATGGGGCGGCGATCGCCCAGAGTCGATCGCTTGTATAGGTCAATGGCTTCCTCCACCGAAAGGTGGGCATCGTCACAATATGAAATGTCCATACTCGGTCATCAAGGTTTGAGGGTAATCCTCAAAGGATAATGATTTTTAGGTGGGTGGGCGGTGCTCACACCCAAAAATCATGACATCCCTACCATTACCCGCTTGGGCAACTCGGTCAAAAGCGAATTAAGGATTGAAAATAAAATAAAACCCGGAATTTTTGATGCGAAGCGCGGCAGTGCCGCGCTTCGCATCAAAAATTCCGGGTTTCATTTTGTACGGGATCCTAAGAAACAAGATTACGCTGATACCAGGTTTTGACGTGACGAGCGCCCCCTAAAACGGAAGAGACAACAGGGAGTTGATCAAACCACCTATAACCCACAATATTGCTGGGTGATGGTCTTTGAAAGCCTAAATTGGGATTAGCTATTAACGTCGTTATATGGGGATGCTGTTGTCGAAAGAGCGAATAAGCACCATCAACATGCATCGGCCCCCCCTCAGGATGCCCACTGGGTCGCGTCAGCATGGCTTCCAGGTGGTCAATAAGCTGGGGAATCGTTTTGTGATGGATTGCCAGGAAATGTGTTAGAAGTATCCATCCAGAATATTCCTGAAAGGGGCTCTCTTGAGCCGCAGACAAATTTACACCATGCCCTAAATAAGCAAAATCCCAATTCAAGGTTTGCAGCTTATTGATAACAGCTTCTTGTGCTTCAATTAACGAGTTTGTAAAGGTTAAATCATCTTCCATGATCAATACATGGTCGATGTTCTGCCTTTGAGCATCTTTGAGAACTGCCAAATGACTCAAAAAACAACCTCTAGCTCCAATACTGGAAAATTCGCCCTTATCAGCAGGCTTAATAGCCGGAAAAACACAACTTTTTTAGAAGTATCTGATATTCCGATCGCCCTCAATTCTTGTTGGATCTGTTTACGGCGATCGGCTCTTTCTGGCAGGTTAATAATGTAGAGCTTATCAAAAAAGTCCAGTAAGGTAACTTGAGGCATCATAAGAATCACCCATATTCCTGACAGTAAAGTCTCTTCACGGTTTGATTGATAGGCTGGTCACAAACTTGAGATTTTGTAGAAGCAAAGACACGATAAACGAGACACGATAAACAGAACAGCTATTTATCAAAGCTGCCATTCATGAATCGCCTTAAATTCTCCTGAAATAGAATCTGCTCTTGACTGTATTGGGTTCGCATTTCTGTCGCCTCTAACCAAAAGTAGATTATTGGGCAAGGGCGATCGCCTTTACGAAAACTTGATAAAAAAACTCCCCGGTCAGAGACTGGGGAGTTTTCATGGCTCAATGCGATGACAGATTAGCTTTCAGCAGTGGCGCGGGCAGCGGCGGATTCATCGGGGTGAATGCCGAGGCGCGTCAGGTTGATGCGTCCCCGTCCGTCGATTTCGCGGACTTTGACCACCAGTTCTTCACCCACAGCAACCTCATCCTCGACTTTGCCCACCCGGTAGTCTGCCAGTTGGGAGATGTGGATCATGCCTTCCTTGCCGGGGAGGAATTCCACAAATGCGCCGATGGGGATGATGCGGGTGACTTTGCCCACATAGACATCGCCTGCCGACAGCTTCTTGGTCATGCCTTCGATGATGGCGCGGGCTTGCTGTGCCTTCGCTCCATCGGTGGAGGCAATGGTGACGGTGCCGTCGTCTTCGATGTCCACCTTGGCTCCGGTTTGCTCGGTGATGCCCTTGATGGTCTTACCACCGGGACCAATCACCAGACCAATCATGTCGGGGTCGATCTTGATGGTGAGCAGGCGTGGAGCTGAGGGGGAGAGTTCCTTGCGGGGTTCGGAGATCGCCTCGTTCATCTTGCCCAGGATGTGGAGCCGTGCGCCCTGCGCCTGGTTGATGGCGTCGGCAATGACGGAGATAGGCAATCCGGTAATCTTCATGTCCATCTGGAGGGCGGTGATCCCGGTGTCGGTGCCCGCCACTTTGAAGTCCATGTCGCCCAAAAAGTCTTCGATGCCCTGGATGTCGGTGAGGATGCGTACTTCGTCGCCTTCCTTAATCAAGCCCATAGCCGCACCGCTGACGGGTTTGATGATTGGCACCCCAGCATCCATCAGCGCCAGGGTCGAGCCACAGACAGAACCCATGGAGGTGGAGCCGTTGGAGGACAGCACCTCAGACACCACACGGATGACGTAAGGGAATTCGATCTTGGGCGGCAGGACGGGGATGATTGCCCGCTCTGCCAGCGCCCCGTGACCGATTTCACGGCGACCGGGCGATCGCATCGGTTTCGTTTCACCCACGGAGTAGGGGGGGAAGTTGTAGTGGTGCAGATAGCGCTTCTGCTCGTCGGGGTGCAGGTCGTCGAGTTCCTGCGCCTCGCCGGGGGTTCCCAGGGTGACGACGGACAACACCTGGGTCAGTTCTCGTTGGAACAGGGCGCTGCCATGCACACGGGGCGGTAGCAGGCTGGTGCGACAGGTGATCTTCCGCACTTCGTCCAGTTTCCGTCCATCCACCCGCACGCCATCTTCAATGATTTGCGCCCGCATCATCTTTTTGGTGACGCTCTTGAAGACGTTGGGCAGGGCTTTGGCATCGGCTTCGGCGGCGACGCGTACGGGATCATCTTCGGCGAGTTCGGCGATCGCCTCGGCGATGCTTCCCTTCACTTCGTCCAGTTTCTCGTCCCGCTCGGGCTTGGTGTACTCAAAGTGCGCCAGGATTTCTTTAATAGAGCTGGTACTTTTTTCAGTAATAAAGTCTTCCAGGGTGGAATCGACTTCGGGCGGGTCGAGGTGGATGATTTCGATGCCCAGTTCTTCCAGCAATTTACGCTGTTCCTGGATCAAATCTCGCACTGCTTCATAGCCAAAGTCGATCGCCTCGATCATGTCATGCTCGGGCAACTGGTTTGCCCCCGCTTCCACCATGATCACGCCATCGGGAGAACCCGCAACCACCAGATCCAGGTCGCCCACTTCAATTTCGTTGTAGGTGGGGTTAATCACAAAGTCATCGCCCACCAGACCCACACGCACCGCTGCCATCGGTCCGTTGAATGGGATCTGCGCCAGCAAGGTAGCGATGGAGGCTCCCGTCACTGCCAGCACATCGGGGGGAACGCGCTCGTCCATCGACAAGGTCGTGGCGACAATCTGAATGTCATCCCGCAACCATTGGGGGAAGAGGGGACGCATAGGGCGGTCAATCAAACGGCTAACCAGCGTCGCTTTTTCGGGGGGGCGTCCTTCTCGACGCAAAAAACCGCCGGGGATGCGCCCAGCGGCATACAATCGCTCTTCGTAGTCAACCAACAACGGCAAAAAGTCAATACCTTCTCGCCCTGAAGATCGCGTTGCGGTTACAAATACGGCGGTTTCTTCGGATTCTACAAGCACCGCACCACCTGCCTGCGGTGCAAGCAGACCCACTTTTAGCCGAATCTCTCTACCATCAAAAGAGATCGACTTATTGATTTCTTCGATCATCGAATGCTTTATCCTTTTTCTTCTTCTTGTTTCTTCTGTGGAAAATCCTAACACCGAATTTCGGGGGGCGTCTCGGATTTTGCATGGAATACCTCAATCGCCCGCTGGTAAATTCATCAGCGATTCAGGCAGAATGCGGCATTGTTGAGTTCGGCAGCGGAAACGGAGCCAAACCACTCAGTGAAGATTTGTGAATGGCGATCGCTCTCCAAAAACGCATTCACCGTCCGTCGCCAGATCGGATCCTCTGCTGGCAATGCTAACCCATAAAACTCGCAAGTGAGCGGCAATTCTGGGACAAACTGATAATCCGCCAGGTTTAGCCCCAGTTGCAGAGCTTCCCCCAACAGCAAAATATCATCTCCGGCAAAGGCGGCGATCGCTCCATCTGCCACCGCCTGCACGGCTTCCTGCCGTCCCTCCACCCCCGCAAAGGGAACAATCGTCGCTTCGGGATAGGCTTGCCGGACAAACGCCTCCGTCGTGGTTTCGCTCAACACCCCCAAGCGCACATTGGGCAGCGGACGATTGGGGTTCACCGTCTCGGCTCCCGCATTCGGCACCAGCATTCGCGTTCCTGCCACAAAGATGGGCTGCGAAAACTGGATGCCTTCAAGGTCGCTGCGGATCGTATTGGGACCGCATTCTAGATACACTGTGCCGTCTCGGACGAGGGTGTAGCGATCGCTGAGAGTCGAGGGCAATTCGCTGGGCACAATGCCCTGGGCAATGTCCAGTTCTTCGCTCAAAAACTCCGCCAATCCGTTGACCAGATCAGCGCAGTAGCCCGTCCAGCGTCCTTCGGTAGAGCCAGGGCGATCGCTGCTCGTACCGTCCAGGAAGCCGAAGGGGGGCGCATCCCGGCGGAAGGCGACGCGCAGGGTGGGGTCATCAGCTAGATTTGCCAGCACGGATTGGTCGGGGGGAAGCGTGGCGATTGGGGCGGGTGGCTCCAGCGGATAGAGGGGCGATCGCCCATAGGTCGCACGGATCTCGGCTTCGGACAGGGAGCGGATCACGTCCAACTGCATGGGTGCGCCTGCGCTGAGGCTGTCGGCAAAGGCGGCGGTGAGGTAGGGCATGGCATCGGGCTGTTCCCGCAAATAGGCATTCAAAAATGCCAGCGCCAGGATGCGGTAGTAACGCTGCCCAAAGGCACCGTAGGAGCCAACCAGAATGGGGGGGAAGGTGTCTGCCCCCTGCGCCCCTTCGGGTTTGGTGGAAAAGTGGCTCCCCGGATCGAGCATTGCTAGATAGCGGCTCTCATTTTGCAGCCACATGAAGGGATAGAACTGCTCCAGCACCACCGGGGCAACGATGTCCTGGCTTCCTGCCACCATCAGCAGGGGGATGTCGATCGCCCCCATTTCCTCCGGTCCAAACAACCCATGCCCGAAGGCGTGTGCGGCGATCGCCGCCCGAATCCGCTCATCCCGCAATTCATAGGTGGTCGGAGGAAGGTACTGCGCCCGACATTGTAAATAGAGGGAGGAGTTGAAAATTCGGTTGGGCTGGCGGCATTCCTGGCGCAGGCGATCGATGTTGAAGGTTGCGCCGCTGAGGGACAGCACCGCCGTTGAGCCGAGGGAGTCGCCCATGACGGCAATCCGCTCCAGGTCGAGAATGCCCTGCCAGCGATCGTCGGTGCTGGCAAGACGCTCCAGTTCGTCGATCAAAAACGAGATCTCCTGGGGGCGATCGACAAACTCAATGGGGCTGAGCAGGGTGTTCAACTGCCCCTGGAGGTAGCTCTGGCGATAGGACAGGTCGCTGCCCACATGGTCGGGCACCAGCACCACATACCCATGGGACGCCAGATGCTCCGCCATGAAGGTGAAGTTTTCCTTCAGCGCCCCAAATCCGTGGGAAATGATGACGATGGGTGCAGGAGCCGTCAGTCCATCGGGGACATAGACATCCACGTCATAATCGTAGTTCACCGTTAGCCCAAGCTCGGTTTGGCGCAGGGCGGGATTGGTCACCGTCACCGTGCCCTGGGTCCAGGTGAACCCGCCGGGAAGGCTGAGGTCGGGCAGTTGCGCCGCATCCATCGCCCCCTGCTCCGCCGCCTCGATCGCCGCCTGATTCCGAATCGCCTCCACCATCGCCCGGTTGTACTCGGCATAGTCAGAGAGCGATCGCACCAGCGCCAGCATCTCTCCTACATCCACCTCCACCCGATTCGTGGGAAATTCCTCCAGCACATCCAGCACCGTCCATCCCGCGTTATCTGCCTTCACCGCCGCATTGATCACCGCCGCTCGGATGGCGTTGAAGCCGTTCACCTCCGGGCTGACCCGGACGAACTCGCTGATTTGGGCGATCGCATCCCGCCCCAAAGGCGAGTAGGTGATGTTGCTAACGGTCACTGCATCGAAGGGAATGGGGCGCTGCAACAAATCCCGAAAGGTAATGCGGGTCGGCTCATCCAGAAAATTCATGAACAGGCGCAAGTCAGAACGAATCTCCCCCGTTTCCGCAAACAACCGCAGGGACTCCACCGACACGCTCACCGTCGCAGGACCGATCACGTTGAACTGCACCTGCTCTGCTGTCTGGGCTAGATTTGGAGCAAGGGACTCGGCAAAGCCGCCCAGAGTGAGGGTGAGGGCGATCGCCACTCCCCGCCGCATCCATTTCGCCCACTTTCCCCGTCCATGTCCCCGTTTCATACCGCTCCTCGACCCACTGAACCCTGCCAATAACCGAATGTCCCGCTTACTCTACCAGAACAGAGAAAAATATTTTCATCACTTTTACAGCGCTTTGCTCTTGAACCCGCCACCGTTGTTCGCCACCGTTGTTGTTGTGAGAGCCGCGCTCAGCGTGGCTCTCACAACAACCTGGTTTTAAGCACTGCAATACACTGAAGAGAAAGCCTCAAGCCTTTTTTCAAAGCCAAAGGTTTGCCCTCACCGTTTGGTTGAGTTTACGTCGAAGCCCTAACTTCCTCTCCCAATAAGCTACTGTGTATACACAACTGGAGCCTCAGCCCACACCCACCCGCAAATAAATTGCGGGCTAATGCATTCAAACCCATTGAAGTGGGTTGATAATCGTGCATCCGGCTTTCCAGTCCGTTTTAACGGACTTCTTGAGATTAGCCCGCAATTCATTTGCGGGTGGGCACAAACGGCGTGCAAAGCAAGCGTAGGGCAAACGTGATGAACGAGTTGATATATCTGTTAATCGTTTTATGAATATTGTTGAGATACTCAAGGCGGACTATAGCCACTTTCCGACGGATCAGACCTACAGCATCTACAGCGACGATGTGTACTTCAAAGACCCGATGAACGAGTTTCGGGGGCGCGATCGCTACCACACCATGCTGGGCTTCATCGAAACCTGGTTCCGCAATCCCCAAATGGATCTGCACGACATCCAGCAAAATGGCAACGAGATTCGCACGGACTGGACGCTGAACTGGACAACGCCGCTGCCCTGGCAACCCCGCATCCACATTCCCGGCTGGAGCGAGCTGAAGCTCAACGACGAAGGGCTGATTTGCTCCCATGTGGACTATTGGAAATGCAGCAAGTGGGATGTGGTGCAGCAGCATATTCCCGGCAGAAGCGATTAATATTCACTCTCAAAAACCAAAACGAAATTTGCTTGAAACGCTTGCATTGCAGTCGTTTCAAGCAAATTTTGTACCCTGGCGCTGATGGCAGTCCTGCACCAAAGCCAGTGGCAAATACTCGTGTTGCGCACAACCGAAACCCGAAGAACGGGAAGGGGCGATCGCCTACAAGGGCATTTAAACGGCGACTAACGTTTGCCCGTGGAATTTGCCTGGGGTGGGTCAATCCAATTAGCCAACAGGGCTGTGGGAATCATCGGCAGCATCGGCAGCAGGCAAATGAGCCACTGGTTCCAGGTGAGGGGCGCGGTTTCGAACAGGATATTCATCACACTCCACTGGCTGAACAGCACTTGCAGGATGATGGCAGCGGCAATTCCCAGGAGCAGAATCGGGGCATTGGCGATCGCTGTCTTGCGACCGCGCAAATATTGCCCAATATTTGCCCCAAGCTGGCTGATGCTGATCAGATAAACAATCCGCGCAGCAACCAGGGCTTGAATCGCCATCGTTCGCGCCACGGCAATATCCCCGGTGGTTGCCCGCGCCCATTCAAACAGCCCAAAAATCAGAATCCAGTTGAACACCGACACCACCAGAATGCGCCGGAATAGCTTGGGGGTGAGGAGGGGTTCGCTGGGGTTGCGGGGGGGCTGTTGCATCAACCCCTGAGACTTCGGCTCAAAGGCGAGGGGAACCGTCATCGTGATGGAGTTGATCATGTTCAGCCAGAGCACTTGCAGGGACAAGATCGGCAACACCCGCGCCAGCAGAGCGCTGATCAAAATCGTCATGGATTCTCCGCCATTCACGGGCAGGAGGAAGGCGATCGCCTTCCGCAAATTCTGGTAAACCGTGCGTCCCTCTTCTACCGCTGCTTCGATGGAGGCAAAGTTATCATCGGTCAGCAGCATTGCCGCAGATTCGCGGGCAACCTCCGTGCCACCTTTGCCCATCGCAATGCCAATATCCGCCTGCTTAAGCGCCGGGGCATCGTTCACCCCATCCCCCGTCATGGCGACGATATTGCCCCTGGACTGGAGCGCTTCCACCAGTTGCAGCTTTTGCGCCGGGGCAACTCTGGCAAACACCGACCCCTCGACCGCAGCATTGTGGATCTCTGCGTCATTCATCTGGGCTAATGTTTGCCCTTCAAAGGCGACAACCCCTGCACTCGTTTGGATGCCCATGCGTTGGGCGATCGCCCGTGCTGTAGCAATGTGATCCCCCGTGATCATCTTGACCTGAATTCCCGCAGACTGGCAGGCATGAACGGCGGCGATCGCCTCTGGGCGGGGCGGGTCAATCATGCCCTGGAGTCCTAGAAACACCAGATCCGTGGCGATGTCCTCATGGTCAATGGCATGGTGCTGCACCGTCACCGTTTTTTGGGCAAATGCCAGCACCCGTAACCCCTGCCCCGCCATCTCATCGACTTCTTGTTTGATCTGGGCAGGATTGAGGGCGATCGCCTCTCCCTGGGCATTCAGCACCTGGCTACACCGACGCAGCAACGCCTCCACCGATCCCTTCACGTAAATCATGCGCGGCTGAGCATCATGGAGCGTTGCCATGTACTGATATTCCGACTCAAAGGGAATCGCATCCATGCGCGGGGTCGCCGTCGTGAGTCTAGCCTGACTCAGCCCCGCTTTTTCCGCCACCGCGATCAAGGCTCCTTCTGTCGGGTCGCCCACCACTGCCCAGTCTGTACCCGTTTGTTTGAGCTGGGAGTCGTTGCAGAGAATGCCTGCGGTCAAACACTGGGCTAAGGCGGGGGGCAATTCCGCCGCATCCAGCCCCATCTCCTTGCCGTTGCGGACCTGGGCAATGTCGCCCCTGGGACTGTAGCCCCCACCACTGACGCGATAATGTTGCCCCCCGGCATAAATCGCCTGAACTGTCATCTGGTTTTCCGTCAGCGTCCCGGTCTTATCGGAACAGATCACCGTGGCACTGCCCAACGCCTCCACCGCTGGCAGCTTGCGAATGATGGCGTTGCGCTTCGCCATCCGGTTCACGCCGATCGCCAGCGTAATCGTCACCACCGCAGGTAAGCCTTCGGGGATGGCACTCACCGCCAGGGCAACCGCCGCCTCAAACATATCAACCCAGGAACCTCCCTGCCCCAACCCCACTACAAAGGTGAAGGTCGCCAGGGTCAGGATCACATAGAGCAGCGTGCGGCTGAATTTCTCAAACTTCCGGGTCAGCGGTGTGGTGAGGCTGACGCGATTTTCCATCGATCGCGAAATCTGCCCCATCTCGGTCGCGTTGGCAGTCGCGACGACGATGCCCTGCCCCTGACCAAAGGTGACAAAGCTACCCGCATACGCCATGTTGCGCCGCTCTGCCAGGGGCGTATCCTCAGACAGCACCTGGACGGCTTTCTCCACGGGAACCGATTCCCCGGTTAGACCCGATTCATCCACCTGCAAGTTGCGCACCCGCAGCAATCGCAAATCTGCCGGGACTTTATCCCCCGAAGTCAGCATCACCACATCCCCCGGCACCAGATCCCGCGAAGGAATCCGCAGGGGTTGCCCTTCCCGCAGAACAGTCGTTTCGGTCGTGACAGCTTTGGCGAGAGAGGCGATCGCCCCTTCTGCCTTCGCCTCCTGCACATAGCCGATGATGGCGTTGATCAGCGTCACGCCCCAAATCACCCAGGCATTCGTCCAGGAACCCAGAAACGCCTTAACCGCCCCAGCCAGCAGCAAAATGTAGAGAAGCGGCTGATGAAATTGCAGCAAAAACCTCAGCCACGCAGGCTTTCCAGGCTTAAACTGCAACTCATTCCAGCCATGCTGCTCATAGCGGCGAGCCACCTCCTCAGGGGTTAACCCAACCTCTGCACGGCTGCCCAAGCTCTTTACAACTTCGTGGTCAGCCAACGCATGATAAGACCTCGAATGCAACTGGACAATCATCACATCCTCCAACTCCTGAATTTAATTTCCCGAAGAAGAACTGCAAGCAGCGTTTCTTCTAAAGACTAGTGTCCCTCTCAAATAGCAGAGACAGAGCTTCATTCATTTAGGTTTAACATTACCCCTTATCTGTAAGGGATCTGCGGATTAAAAAAATCCCAATTTTTGAGAGAGAAGGCTGGCAGAGCCAGCCTTCTCTCTCAAAAATTGGGATTTTTTTATTTTCTTGCAAGTCCCTTAGCAGCAAAGCCAATTCCATGCCTCACTGACCACGACCCGGCTTGCAATCTGCAAATCCCAATGCCTCCGAGTCTAAAAAACTGGCGATCGCCATCTCAACTACAGCTTCAACGGGATATTCAATCTCAGCAGCACGCTCAACCAGAGCCGTCCGAATTCGCTCCGGCAAGCGTTCTAAAATGACCTCCGCATCCGTAGCAGAAAGTTGCTCTTGAAGTTTGGCTTGCATAGCATCACCTTTCAGTAGGGATCTGAGCGTTGTAGGGAGGTTCGGTAGCTCTGAGGATGATCGCTTCTAGTTCCAATAGTAACGCTGGGTTTTCCCAATAGGGAATGACCTGTGCTGCAATGCGCACATCCTCATCATGATATTTGTCCAGCCACGCCCATAGGAAAGCTTTATGCCCACCATTAAAGCGCCCCCGCAAACTCTTGGTTTTACCGACATAAAGCAAACCATAAGTTTTGTGCCGAATTGCATAAATGCCAGGACGTGCGGGGAGATTACGAAACTCACGACTTAATGATTGGCATTGCTCAAAGGGGATTAAGGCGATCGCATCCAAAATATTTCGCGCTTGAATTTGCAACTCAGAATCATCTGTTGGCATAGGACAAAACAGTAACCACAGTTAGAAAAACTGTCAGGGGCGATCGCCTACAAAGGCATCTAATCCTTATCCTCTTTACCAATGCCGCTACTCGCTTGATGCCAGCCCATCATCCTTCAGCCGAATGGTGATACGTATCTTTCCCCTGGGCGTAGGGGCGATCGCGCCACGCTTACCCTGGCTGAAATCAACTTCGGCGTCCATTTTTCCATCTCCAAGGATCACGTACGAAATAAAACCCGAAATTTTTGCTGAGAAGCGCGGTATTGCCGCGCTTCTCAGCAAAAATTTCGGGTTTTATTTTATTTTTAATCCTAAATGTTGAGCCGTTGATATACCACGTCGAGGTGTTTCAGGTGTTGGGTGGGGTCGAAGCAGGTGGCGATCTCGTCGGGGGAGAGGTGGGAGGTAACGCGCTCGTCCTGGGAGATGAGGGCGCGGAAGTCGCCTTCGGGCTTGTTCCAGGCGGTGTGGGCGTTCGACTGGACGATCGCATATGCCTCCTCGCGGGTCAGCCCCTTTTCCACCAGCGCCAGCAACACCTTCTGGCTGAAGATGACGCCCCCGTAGACATTCATGTTGCGCTCCATGTTTTCGGGGTAGACCAGCAGGTGCTTGATCAGGTCGGTGGCTTCTACCAGCATGAAGTGGAGGAGGATGCAGCAGTCGGGGAAGGCGACCCGCTCAACGGAACTGTGGGAGATGTCTCGTTCGTGCCAGAGGGCGACGTTTTCGAGGGCGGCGATCGCATGACCTCGCAAAATCCGCGCTAACCCGGTGAGCCGCTCAGAGCGGATGGGGTTGCGCTTGTGGGGCATGGCAGAGGAACCCTTTTGCCCTTTGGAGAAAAATTCTTCGACTTCCAGCACATCGGTGCGTTGGAGGTTGCGGATCTCGACGGCGAAGCGCTCGATGGAGGCGGCAACCAGGGCAAAGGTCTGGAGGAATTCGGCATGGCGATCGCGCGAGATCACCTGGGTCGAGGCGCAATCTGGCTCCAGCCCAAGCTTCTGGCAGGCGAGGGCTTCCACTTTAGGGTCAATGTTGGCGTAGGTGCCCACCGCTCCCGAGATCTTGCCAACGGCAATTTGCTTGTGCAGGCGGCAGAGGCGATCGCGGTGGCGCAGCATTTCTGCCAGCCAACCCGCCAGCTTGAAGCCAAAGGTCATCGGTTCGGCGTGGATGCCGTGCGATCGCCCCACCATCACCGTGTCGCGATGCTGCTGTGCCTGGTAGCGAATCGCCTGAATCAGCGATTCTACATGGCTGGAGATCACATCCAGGCTGGCGACCAGTTGCAGCGACAACGCCGTATCCAGCACATCGGAACTGGTCATGCCGAGGTGAATATAGCGCCCTGCTTCCCCGACATGCTCGTTCACATTGGTCAAAAATGCGATGACATCGTGGCGCACCTCTGCCTCAATTTCGAGGATGCGCTGCGGGTCAAAGGCTGCCTTTTCCTTGATGGTTGCGACCGCATCGGCAGGGATATAGCCCAACTCCGCCTGCGCTTCGCAGACCGCGACCTCTACCTCAAGCCAGGTCTGAAACTTAAATGCATCTGTCCACAAATCGCCCATTTCGGGCAGAGTATATCGCTCAATCAAGGTTCGCTACACCGAAGACAACCGATCTATCTTACTATTTCCCATTGGGCTATTTCCCATCGGGTGCATCCCACTTTTGCAGATTGAAGTCCCAGCTTTGCAAGTGCGGCGGGCGAGGCCCGCCGCACTTGCAAAGCTGGGATGCACCCTTTCCCATCCCCCCCATTGCGCTCAAAATTGCGCTCAAAAATTCCCCGATGCCGCTCCCCATGCCTGTATGAGTGGAAACCATGTCCCTGAAAACTTGAGACCTGCGCTAACTTGGACCTGCGCTACTATTGACCGTCGAGTTCATTCGTCATTTCCTCTCACTTTGTTTCTGTTTATGTCGCTTCCTCTCTGGATTTTTAAATCCCCTGTCAAGGCACTGTCTGCCTATCGCTCCAAGCAACAAGAAGCATCAAGCGTTCATTCTTCTCCTGCTCACGCTGTTCAATCCTTTCAATCGTTACAGAGCCTTCCCATAGCCGGACTGGCACTCTTGCTGAGCGTGGGAGGGTTTGTGGGAACCTCGCGTCCGGCGCAGGCACAACGCCCAGAATTCTGCCACTTGCCCACCCACGAAGTGCAACAGAAGCAGCAACTTCTGGTGGCAGGCTTGCGGGGCGATGAACGCAGCATGGAACAGTACGAGGATATGGTCGATCGCCATGCCGAGTTCCTCAAAGATTGCCGCCAGCAAAACTGGCCCCAAAACCAGGCGATTTGGGTGCGGCTTTATCCCTGTGATGCCCGTCCGGGAGTGATGGAACAGCTTTTCGACATGATGGTGAACAAGGGCTACAACCGGGTCTATGTGGAGGTGTTTGGCGCAGGACAGGTGTTGCTGCCCCAGGCGGATAACCCAACGGTATGGCCCTCGGTGGTGCGATCGCCCGGCTACGAAAACCAGGACTTGCTGGCAGAGGCGATCGCCAAAGGGCGCGAACGGGGCATGAAGGTCTATGCCTGGATGTTCAGCATGAATTTTGGGCATTCCTACTTGCAGCGCTCCGGTTCGCCCCAAATCCTGGCGCGCAATGGGCAGGGACAAAGCAGCCTCGACTATTCCCGACAGCTCAGCATCAACGGGGGCGAAGTCAACCACGAAGAAGTGTTCATCGACCCTTACAACGCCCAGGCGCGAACGGATTACTACACCCTGGTGCAGTCGGTGCTGCGACGCAATCCGGATGGGATGCTGTTCGACTACATCCGCTACCCAAGGGGTTCTGGTGCAGACTCTGTCGCAGATCGGGTGGATGACCTGTGGATTTATGGGTCTTCGGCTCAGCAAGCATTTTTGCAACGGGCACAGAACCGCAGCGGACAGGACATCATTCGCCGCTTTTTGCAGCGGGGCTATCTGACGAACCAGGATGTCGTAGAAGTGGCATCCCTCCACCCTGGTGAACCGCAACCCCTATGGCAAAGCCTGGAACCCACATCCTCCTACGGTGCCGCAACGGCTGACCAGCGCCGCGTCTACTTGCAACAAAATTTGTGGAGACTGGCGATCGCCCACGCATTCCAGGGCGTTGTAGACTTCCTCAACACTGCCGCTGCTCCCGTTCAGAGCCACGGCATCCCGGCTGGAGCCGTCTTCTTCCCCGAAGGCAACCAGTTTGTGGGACAAACCGGAATCGATTCACGGGTGCAGCCCTGGGATCGCTTCCCCCGTTCAATGGAGTGGCACCCCATGTCCTACGCTACCTGTGGGGGCACAGGGTGTATTGTGAGCCAGATCCAGCGGGTGGTGGAACAGGCGACGAATCCAGGACAGGTCAAGCCCGTGCTGGCAGGGGATTGGGGCGAACGCATGAACAACCGCCCCGCCCTCGAAGCTCAAATGCTCGCCATCCGCCAGGCAGCGCCACAAATTCGCACCGTCAGCCACTTCGCCTTCTCCTGGCAAGAACCAGAGTACGATCGCCAGCGCAAATTCTGCGAGCTGTAATGTCCAGGATCGCCCCCATACCTTGCCCTTAGGATCACGTACAAAATAAAACCCGGAATTTTTGATGAGAAGTGCGGCAGTGCCGCACTTCTCATCAAAAATTCCGGGTTTTATTTTATTTTTAATCCTTAGGAGATTTCTGAGAAAGAATATCCCCATTTTTTGGGAGAGAGCGCGGCTAAGCCGCGCCTTCTCCCTGCCATCGGGTCATCGGGCGCGACGGTTCCCTCACGGGCTATCGCTGGGGCATCGAGCGGAAACAGGCATTGCTGGAACGAGAAGCCCTACTGCCCCAACCCAAGCAACTCTCAATTTTCTAAGGGCTGAGTAAATAGTTTGGGAAATTAGGTGCGACAAAGCCGCACCTGATTTCCCAAACTATTTACTCAGCCTCAGTAATGTCGGTGGGGGGAGGGGCGATCGCCTCAAACGCAGGGCAGTAGCCCTCTGGGCTGACGCGGAAGCCATGCAAGGGTGACGCCGGATTCCGGCAGCGGTGGTTGCGGCAAAACTGGCAGTTCTGGCAGCATTCCCGCTCCAGGTCGAGGGGATGCTCGATGCTCTGCGCCAACTCCCGCTGCGCCATGCCCCGAATCACCAACTCGTCGCCCTGCCACCGTGCCTCAATAATCCCCGTATCTGCCAGTTGTTCCCATCGCGGATCGGCACGCAATGTTTCGGGCAGTTGCAGCGAAATGCCCTCATCCGCCTCATTCCACTCGCCGATATAGCGGGTATCGGGGGGAGCCGGTTGGATGAAGGCATCGCCCACGGGCAGTTCTACCCGTTGCCCATTGCCGGGGATATGGAGTTGATAGCGGTTTTGTAACTCTTCCAGGTTGGCAAGTTCGGCGCGATCGCCCTCCGTCCCATGCACAAACACCACATGCTGGGGGCGCAGATTGTGAATCAGTTGCGCTGTGTTGGAGCCATCGCAATGGTCGCTCAGCAAGTAGGTATCCACCGTGAGATGACCACTAGCCAGCGCCGCTTGCACCGCAGGCGTCATCTGCTCCTCTGGCAGATCGGCAGGTTCAGCGTTGGATTCCTGGGACAGCAGCAGCAACCAGGGAAAATTTGAAGCTTGCAGGTAGGGCGCGAGGTCCGCACTGCGGTGGATGAGGACGATCGCCGGATGGCTCTCATCCCACACAGGCGCAGGCGCATCGGCAGACAGACGGCGGACATGGGGGCGCACCCGTTCATCCCAAAACAGCGGTTGGTGGCGGGCAAAGTTTTGCACCGAACTGGGGAGATGGGGCAACAGCGACAGATACGCGTCGCAACCCGCCGCCACAATCGGGTCTACCCAAATGTCGATATCGCGCCCGGTGAAATGGTGATGGCTCCGCAACAGCATCAAAAGCTCCTGCCCTAAACCCAGGGTCGGCGTGGGGAGCAGCACAGAATGGCGATGGGCGATCGCCCGATAAATCAACTCCGCCAGTTGGTTTTCCTGTTGCCGTCGCCGGGGCAGGCGTGTCAGTCCATTGCTACTTTCGACGACCAGCACATCTGGCTTCAAGCCCCGGACATCCTCCAAAGGCAAGCCATTTACCAGGCGCGTGTTCGACAGGAAGAAATCCCCGGTATAAAACAGCGAGAGGGGGCGATCGCGGGTCGCGGTCGGGTCCATCTCCGTCAGCAAAATAGCAGCCGCTCCAGGGAGGTGTCCGGCTGGAAACAGCTCCACTCGCAACCCTGGCAGTACTTCGATGGGCGATCGCCACGGCAAAGCCCGCCCAAAGGCTGGGATCTCTGGCTCCTCCAACCAATTGAGCGGCAGCAGTTGCGTCGTCGCATCGCTGGCATAGATTGGCAGGCGAGGAAAATGGCGATGCAATGACAGTAGCCCACGGGCATGGTCGGCATGGGCGTGGGTACACAGCACCATGTCAGCGGGTGGATAGTCGCCTTTCTCCAGCAGCGGAGACAAATCTGCCAAACCGCAATCCAATAACACCCGATGCGTGCCAATTTGCACCAACAGGCAAACGCCTTCTTGTGCAGCGCCCACCCCATAGGGCAGACAAGCCAATTCTGTCACTGTGTCTGGAATAGGAGTGCCAACAAAATAAAAAAGTTACCCAATCCAAAAATGCGTCAGCATTCGTCTGACGCATCCAAAGCCATCAAAACCGCTCAAACAATCCCGCCAAAATCTATGGGCGGAACGAATGGGGCAAGGGTTGATGGGGTTCAATCGAGCCGACAACGCATCACCTCCGCTAACGGCATCGGTTGATTGCTTGCTCTATGGGGAAACGGCGATCGCCCTAGTGAGCGGAGCCGTTACCGTGATAATTATCGGTGTCATAAAAACCGTTGCGCGTTCCAAAGAACAAACACGCTGCAATAAAGATGGGCGTTAACCCCAACAGAATGACTTTTACGTCCATAGATAAGTCCTTATGATTTAACAATCGATATTAACGGGTGAATTATGAATCTCCTCAAGACTCTAAGATCCAAACTCACCAAATCTTGGGAAATTCAATATTTTGTAAGACTCAGCAGGGCGTAGGAAACTGGGAAACGGAGCAAAAACCACCCTACCCAACCTCATTCATCGCCCTATCGGCTGTGCCAAAGCCATCCAGCAGTTTTGCTTTGGAAATGCCCTGACCTCACGTATCCAATATACAACCCTCCTTTTCGACCTGTGCTGTGACCTGTGATGTTTTGACCTGCGATCGCCCATGCTCGACTCGTCCTTTTTCTCCCCAGCTCTGCATCCCATCCCGTCCGCGAAACCCATTGAGGCAGCATGGTTAGGGCGATGTGCCACCGAGGTCGCCCCCGATCTGCTGGGCTGCACCCTGGTCCGTCGCTGGGAAGATGGGCGCTGCATCCGAGGACGGATTGTGGAAGCCGAAGCCTACACCCCCGGCGATCCTGCCTGCCATGCCTACCGCCGCCGCACCGCCCGCAATGCCGTCATGTTTGGACCCGCCGGATTTTCCTACGTGTACCTGATTTACGGCATGTACCACTGCCTCAACGTGGTGACAGATGCAGATGGCGCGCCCAGTGCCGTCTTGCTGCGGGCGCTGCAACTGGAAACCATCCCCCCCGAAGCCAACCCACGGAACGAGAAACCCACCCGCGTCGCCGCCGGACCCGGCAAACTCTGCCGCGCCCTCGACATCGATCTCTCGCACACAGAAACCCCACTAAAGCCAGGACAGAGCCTCTGGCTCGAACACCGATCGCCCGACCTCACCCAAGCCTGGGAAGACGGGGCGATCGCCGTCACCCAAACCACCCGCATCGGTATCTCCCAGGGCATCGACCACCCCTGGCGCTGGTACGTCACCGCCAGCCCCGCCGTCTCGAAACGCTAGCCGATCAACTCAGTCCTCAGTTTGAGCATCCGTAAGATTTCTCTGGCGAGAACCTTCTACCCCTGAGAAGGTGAGGAGAAAGTCAGGGCTTCACACCATGCAGCAGATTCAACAGCAGCGATCGCACGATTGGGAACAGGTTCGAGCAAAATTTCAGCAAATTTGGGGCTATTCCGATTTTCGCCCACCCCAGGGAGAGATCGTTCGTAGCCTGCTGGAAGGACAGGATACCCTCGTCGTCATGCCCACCGGAGGCGGCAAATCCATCTGCTTCCAGCTTCCCGCCCTCATGCAGCAAGGATTAACGCTAGTAGTGTCGCCGCTGGTCGCGCTAATGGAAAACCAGGTGCAGGAACTGCGATCGCGCCACCTTCCTGCCGCCTCCATCCACAGCGAGATCCCCGCCCACCAGCGCCGCCATACCTTACAGAACCTCGATCGCCTGCGCCTGCTCTACCTTTCCCCCGAAACCCTCCTCACCCCCGCCGTCTGGGAAAAACTCTGCCATCCATCCCTCCAAGTCACCGGGCTAATTCTGGATGAAGCGCATTGCCTCGTGCAATGGGGCGATACCTTTCGTCCCGCCTATCGACGATTGGGAGCCGTACGCTCAGCCTTATTGCAGCACAAACCAGCAGGGAGCCAGATGGCGATCGCCGCCTTCACCGCCACCGCCGATCCCCACGCCCAAAACACCATCCGCCAAGTCTTACAACTCCAAACCCCCCAGCAATTCCTGATCAACCCCTACCGCGACAACCTGGCACTCTCCGTAAAAACCGTGTGGACACCACGGGGTCGCCGTCAGGCACTGCTGCAATATATCCAGCAGCGCTCCGGCAAACCAGGGCTGGTCTACGTCCGCACCCGCCGCGACAGCGAAGAACTGGCAGAATGGCTCACCCACAAAGGACACCGCACCATCGGCTACCACGCCGGACTCGGTCCCCAAGAGCGGCGGCAAATCGAAGCTGATTGGATTGATGGCAGAATCCCCTTCGTGATCTGTACCAGCGCCTTTGGCATGGGAAAGAATGCACAATGGAAAGTGCAGAGTGCCGAATCGGATAATGAAGCGAATCATCGGCTATACAAGGGTTAGCAGCAAATCGTCAGAACAGTTGAATGCTTTAGAGCAGCACAAGGCGCGATTAGAAGCTGCTGGCTGTACGGAGATTTTCACGGACATCGCCTCCCGTTCCCGTGCCAGCCGCAAGGGACTGGAAACGGTTCTGGGAATCATCGAGCGCCAGGAGTGTGATGAAGCTATTTTCATCCGCATCGACCGCATCACGGACTCTCCCGCCTTACTGGAACGTGCCATTAATATCTGCCTGAAAGCCAAAGTTGCCGTGCGGGGGCTGGATGACTCCATCGACTTCACCACGGTCGGGGGGCGGCTCCATGCCCGGATTCTCTGTAACCTTGCCCGTGCCGAAGTGGAACGGTTAGCGGAACGGGTTAAGCATGGGCATCGCCACCACCGGGATCGCAATGCTGCCTACTTCGCCCCCTTCGCTTACAAGAAGGTAGATGATCGCCTCGAACTCGACCATGCCCCCTTCCTCTGCATCTTGGAAACCCGTGAGGAATTTTCCAGGATGATGATGGGACGGATGTTGATCGACCTTTTCCTTGAACACCGAACCCTCCGACGAACGCTTCGTGATTGGAATTCTTACTTTGGGATTCAGACCTTCAGCAACACGGGCAAAGGTAATCGCCAGCCACGGGGCAAGGTGGGCTTTGGGGCGACCTCCCTTACCTCCTGGCTGACCAACCCTATTCTGCGAGGACACATTGCCTACGGACGCGCCCAAAAACAAAACCAGAAGCATCAACATCAGTGGGACATCCGCTACAACACCCATCCTGACCATCGCCTAATGACGGAAGAAGAGCACCAGCAGATTGCAAATATTCTGGACTGGAACGCCAAGCACCGGGGCTATGCGTTATTAGCAAAAGACGTTCACCCGCTATCGGGGTTGATTGCCTGTCAGCAATGCGGAGGGCGCTGCCGTATCATAAGCTTTCGCCTCCGCACCGATTCGTCCGTCAAGTATCATTCCTACCAGTGCAAAAACTACGTCCTGAAAGCCTGCACCATGAAACGCAGCATCCGGGAAACCCAGGCGGAGGATCAGGTCATCCAGGCGCTATGCCAAAGGGCTACAGAACTGTCTGCGATCGCCGCCACCTCCGGTACGGATACCCTGGACTCCCCCGAAATCCTGAAACTCCGGGCTGAGATCGACTACCTGAAAGCCGCTCCAGGGAACCGTGCCGCCGCTATAGTGGCTTCGCTGGAACAAGAGTTGCGCGATCGCCTTGCCGAGCAGGAGAGACAGCAGACAACCGAAAGCAGCAAGCAAAGCCTGCTGGAAACCTTTGCTGACCGCCAATACTGGACTACCCTATCGTCCGAAGAACGGCGGGACATCTACCGAGCACTGGTCAACCGCATCGTCATCCAGGATGGTGAGATTGTTCAGATTGAAATCATGGTGTGAGGGGAACGGATGAAGCGGATCATCGGTTACACCAGAGTCAGCAGCAATTCCCCAGAACAGTTGAAAGCGCTGAAACAACACAAGCACAGACTGACTGAAGCGGGTTGTACGGAAATTTTTACCGACATCGCCCCCCGGTCACGGGACAAACGGAATGGGCTGGAAAGGGTACTGGGAATTATTGAGCGGAAGGAATGCGATGAAGCGGTTTTCATCCGCCTAGACCGTATCACCGACTCTCCCACGGTTCTGGAACGCGCCATCACCATTTGCCTGGATGCCAACATGCCGATCCGGGGCTTGGATGACTCCATCGACTTCACTACAGTTGGGGGGCGGCTCCATGCCCGGATTCTTTGTAACCTTGCCCGTGCCGAAGTGGAACGGCTCTCCGAGCGGGTCAAACATGGACACAAGCACCACCAGAACCGCAATGCTGCCTACTTCGCCCCTTTCGGCTACAAAAAGGTAGGCGATCGCCTGGAACTGGATCACGCCCCCTTCCTCTGCCTGATAGAAACCCATGAGGAATTATCCAGAGCGGCGGTCGGGCGGCTCATGGTTGAAGATTTTTTGCAATGGCTCTCTCTCCGTAAGGCGCTTCGCACCTGGAACACTCGTTTCGGACTCCAGACCTTCCGCTATCGGGGCAAAGGCAACCATCAAGCCAGGGGCAAGTTGGGCTTCAGCATCGTCTCCCTGACAAGCTGGCTCAATAACCCTATCCTCCGAGGACACATAGCTTATGGACGTTCCCGACGACAACGCCAGCGGTTTGAGAACCTGTGGGATGTGCGCCCCAACACCCATCGAGAGCATCGGTTACTGACCGAGGAAGAGTATCGCGTCGTGGCAAAAATCTTAGAGAACAACTTCCAAAACTACGAGCAGGATCAAGGACATACTCCGGTTTACCCTCTATCCGGCTTGGTTTTCTGCGGTACTTGCGGAATGCGTTGTATCAAGGTCAATTCACGGTTACTGAGCACCCCAGACCATTATCGACATTCCTACCAGTGCGAAAACTACAAAACCGTTCGAGCCTGTTCCTCAAAATCCAGTGTTCGTCAGGAAATCCTGGAAGCAGCATTAATTGAGGCGCTTTGCCAGAAGGCAGAAGACCTGGCGGCGATCGCCACAGAACCAGAAACGGCTCCCGAATCCCCTGAAATCACCAAACTGCGGGAAGAACTGGAATATTACCAGTCTGCCCCTGGGCATCATGCCGCCCTACTGGTGCAGGAAATCGAACAGGAACTTGAGGTACTGCTAGCACGGCAAAATCAAGTACCGGAAGACAAGCCAGATACTCAAAATATCTTGATCACGCTAAATTCGCCCCTCTATTGGCAAACTCTCACACCAGAAGAAAAACGAGAGCTATACCGAGCGCTAGTGAGTCGGATTGTGATTCAAGAGGGGCGGGTTATCAAGATTGAATTGAAAGTGTAGAAGGGTGCTGAGCAGCCGCATTGCGATGCGAGAAGGGCAGATAGAGGGGATCGAGCTAACGGTCTGACCTACCCCAACTCCTTCAACCGCTCCTCCTGGGCGATCGCCTCAAACAGATCCGCTACCGAATCCGTCCGTACCTGAAACGGCGGGTCAAGCTGCACCTGCTCCAGAGCGGCGATCGCCTGCACCACCCCGTCATAGGCAGCGTTCAGGCGCTCCCGCTGTTCTGGGGTTTGTGGCTCTGCGGTCACGATGCGAAGGAGCAGGGCACGGAGTTGGGCAAGGTCGGCGTCAAACATAATAGAACATCTGAACTATTCAGATCCTAGCATTATCGCCCTCCAGGGCGGACACTGGCGGCGCGATCGCCACAGCGAGTACCATCAGAGGCAATATCATCAGGATTCTCGCAATTGCCATCACCAGAGGCAGCCGCCGGACTGCTGCTGCCTCCGCCGCCGCGACGTGCCTCCCGCTCAAAATCGTACAGACCTCTGCCAGGAGCATACCCGCTCCAGTAAGGGCGCATCCCCCTGACCATATTTATGGCTCCCTCCCAGTTGTAGGTGACTTCAACACCTCCACCGCCTACGCTGCACCCCAGAACCGCCATCTCCTCTTCATACATGGCGTTCCACTGCACCAGGGAAACCCGATACTCCAGGAGCATCTGTTGATAGGCAGAGGTGATCTCAGGAGAGGCTACCATCTGATCCACCAGGGCGATCGCCTCCGCCCATTCCCGATCACAAACCGCTTCCCTTAAGGCGGTGTGCTGTGTCTGTAGATCCGCTTCCTGGGCTTGTATAGCCGTGGGCAATCCCAGAACCAGAACTACAGACAGAGCAGACAGACTGGACAGATACTTTCGAATACGCATAACACTACGTTCCTCTAGATGCCCTCCCAGTGTGCCCAGCAGCACCAATAGACTCACGGTTTTTGCTCAGAAACAGGAAAGTTTCGCCAGACAGTCCGGCAGACGATTTGTTGAAGACGAAAAAAGGAATGGAATTAGAAAGGAGATAATTTTGTCTAGGGCGTGTCATCAATTAAATCTGAAAGGTCCGACTAGTGGGACTTTCGGGGGCTATGGCATTGAGGAATCTTGACGCTTAGAAAGCTTGACCTGTAAGGCTCGCAGCACCTAATTGATGACACGCCCTAGGTCTACTCAATCTCTATATGGGTTACAGCAAAGCCACCTCGTCCATCCCGAAAACCATCTGGTATATCAAAAGTGAAGTGGGTGACTCGAAGCAAATCAACATCAGGGAAATGTTGAGTAATAGGCATCCGATATGACCTTTCATCCAAATTACTACCAGAAACGACCTCTCCAGTTTGAGGATTCAACCAGCTACAGTTTTGGTTTGTGTCTGCATCATTAATACAAAAGTTGACTGCTCTTGTTCCCTCGGAAAAGATTATATGCACCTCAATTTCTTCAGGGTTTTCAAGGCTTTCGCGATACTCATTACTCACAAATAAGTTTAAGCCAACAAAATCCTGGTAGGAGTTGTAATAGAGGTTTGAACGATCAAATTGATTGTTTGTTGTAGATTCAGGAATGAATGGGTTAGGTGTGATGGTGTTTTCCTGAATTACCTTACCTAACCTTTCGACTTCATGCTCAAGCTGATTCTTCTCTTGCTCCAGGCTGTTGTATGCAAGTTGAAACTGATTCAATGTCTGTTCAGCTTCCACCTGATTTGCAAGTGCAAGCTCCCTCTGCTCCCTCAACGCAGGCATTCTCCCACTTTCATAGACAAATATTGGAACTCCAGCACACGCACTTAAGATAAGCAGAATCGTTCCAAGTTCTTGAAGTGTGAGGGTTTTGAGTAGCCCTCTATCTTTATCGGACTGTACCCTGTCATCGTCTTGTTCAGGAGCCATGTCAAATAGGGAATAAAAACCTCGCTACCTTTATAGGCGTTCTCGCGTTCTTAGGAACTCTTTCTTAAAATTTTTTACTGCATTTTCCAAAAACCTGGGAACACTAAGCCCAGCATCTCTACTGCCACCTGTCTATGGCGACTCTGATTCCGGCATTCAGCACCTGCTCTCAACGGATGACCCCTGGTGAGCGGCGCTGTGCCCAACGGCTCGAAGCCAAGCTGGAGGAGGATTACCTGCTCTGGTACGACGTTCCCGTTGGTCACAAACGCCTCCACCCCGATTTCATTCTCCTCCACCCACACCGGGGCGTTATCGTCCTGGAAGTAAAGGACTGGAAACTCAGCACCATCCAGGATATTGACCCTGACAGAGCCATCATCCTCACCGACACCGGAACCAAAACCGAGAAAAACCCGCTCATCCAGGCACGGGGCTACGCCCTGGCGATCGCCTCCCTCCTCGAACGTGATCCGCTGCTAGTACAGGGCGCGGGAAACCACCAGGGCAAACTCGCCTTCCCCTACAGCTACGGTCTGGTGCTGACCAACATCACGCGCAAACAGTTCGAGTCCGCCAACCTGGGCGCTGTCCTGGAGCCAAACCTGGTCATCTGCCAGGATGAAATGTACGAATCCGTTGATCCGCTGGAGTTACAGCAACGGCTCTGGGACTTCTGCACTTACCAATTTGGCGAACCCCTTACCTCAACCCAGATCGACCGGGTGCGCTGGCACCTGTTCCCCGAAGTGCGGATCGGGGTGCAGCTCTCCCTGCTACCGGATGAACCCCCAGAACAGGCGGCTAAGCCCACTCTGCCCGACATCATGCGGGTGATGGACATGCAACAGGAGCAACTGGCCCGTAGCCTGGGGGACGGGCATCGGGTCGTTCACGGGGTCGCTGGCTCTGGCAAAACCCTGATCCTGGTCTACCGCTGCCTCAAACTGGCGCGGGAACTGAGCAAACCCATCCTGGTACTGTGCTTCAACAAATCCCTCGCCGCCCGACTGCGCCAACTGCTCACCGAGAAAGGGGTGGGCGATCGCCAGGTTTCTGTGCGCCATTTCCACGGCTGGTGCTCCGACATCCTGCGTCAGCATCACCTCCCTGTCCCCAACTACAATCAGTTCAAAGGGGATGCCTACGCCAAAGAACTGGTGCAGCGGGTGATCGATGCCGTAAATGCGGGTAAAATCCCGGCTGGCACCTACGGAGCGGTGCTGATTGATGAAGGGCATGATTTCCTGCCCGACTGGTTCCGCCTGACCGTGCAGATGGTAGACCCGGAAACCAACGCCCTGCTCGTCCTCTACGACGATGCCCAGCACATCAACCACCGCCAGAACCGCCGTCAGTTCAGCTTCAAGAGCGTCGGTATCCAGGCACAAGGGCGTACCACCGTCCTGAAGATCAACTACCGCAACACCGAAGAAATCCTCTCCGTCGCCTACGCCTTCGCCAAAGAGTTCCTGGAAAGCCCCCAAACGGGGGCAGACGGGGACGATCGGGGGACAGACGGGGACACCGAAGACAGCCCCATGCTGGTGCTACCGGAAACCGCCGGACGGCACGGACCCAAACCCCAACTGATCCGCCTGCCCAGCTTCCGCGCCGAAGCCGAGCACATCGCCACCCAAGCCCAGCGGCTCCACGCTGATGGGATGGACTGGGACGATATAGCGGTGGTCTATCGGGTGAAGTGGATGGCAGAGAAGGTGGGCGATCGCCTCCAGGCGGCTGGCATTCCCTACGAATGGGTGAACCAACCCAATAGCCAGGGTTATAACCCCTCCCAACCATCGGTGAAGCTGATCACCATGCACTCTTCCAAGGGCTTGGAATTCCCCGTGGTCTTCATCCCCGGTCTGGGCTACCTGCCCCATGCCCAGGAAACCCCAGCAGATGAGGCGCGGTTACTGTATGTGGCGATGACCAGGGCGATCGACCAGTTGGTGCTGTCGGGGCATCAGGGGTCGGCGTTTGTGCGGCGGTTAGAGAAGGTGGTGGGTAGCTAAAACAAGGAGAATGCTATGGATATTGAAGTGATCAAGGAACGGTTACAGCTTCCAGAACTGAAGACGTATGACTGGGTAGAACTGGCGTTGTGTCACCCCAGCTATATCAACGACGATGCAAAGGGAAATGAAGCTGAAAGCCAGCGGTTACGCAATAAGCACAAACAGATGGAGTACCTGGGAGACTTCATCATGAATACGTCCATCGGGGATTACCTGTGCCGAAAATTCCCCGAAGCTGATTCTGGCAAGCTCACCATAATTTCTAACGTACTGAAAGACAAAGACTGTGCCCGTACCTACGCTTTTGAAATCGGTTTAGACCAGGACAATCTTGCTCAGCTTGGCGGTAGCATAGACGATGTAGCAAAGCGGGGAAAGGCTTTTGGGGACATATTCGAGGCTCTGATGGGGGCTATTTATCTATCAAGTGGTCGCAATTTCACCGTCGCCCGTGAGTGGTTCTACCAGCGTTGCACCTCAGCTCTAGAACGCTTAATTGCGGAAGTAGAAACTCAACCATGACCCCAGAACACTTCTCCCAGCAAGCCCTCGACCTGTTGCTTCAGGGCGCTCTCCAGCGAGAGCGGCTGGTTGAGGTGTATCTGTCTCTCAAGGGGTACATGAAGGGCACGGTGAGCGCTGAGGATATGCAGGCAACGCTCGATCGCTACGACCCGTCCCGTCAGCCACCGATTCCTCACAGTGGGGAGGAGCCGCCGTTTTAGGAAGGGCGATCGCCTTACTCATCCAAAAATTTATCCGCCATCTCCATCCAGTCCACCTGCCCCAATGCCGCATTCAGCAGGTCACTGTAGACACTAGGCTTATCTACCAGGGGGTTATTGTCTGTAATCCAGTCCTTCAGCATCTCTGCCAAGTGGTCTTGGGCTGTGCGATCGCCCTGCCGCCCCAGGAGCTTTGCCCGTTCCACCAACTGACAGCGGTACTTGTAGGGTTCTTCCTCGTTATCAATCCACAGAGCCACTGCCCAGGTTTCGTAGTTCTTCCAGCCGTTGTAACTCATATCAATCTCCAGATTTACACCGCACCCGTGCCCCATCTCCAATCGTATTGACAGGATATTGAGCAAAGACACGCTTCACTGCGGCCTCATACCCCTCTCTGGTGTGGGCTGGGGCAGTTTCCAGCAGGGCATCGATCAGCTTTTGGGTAAAGAAGGGAGACAGGGTGAAGTAGCGCAGTGCCCTGACCACCAGGGAAGGGTAGTCTGTCAAAATCACCGCCATGCTCAGTCGGGCCTCGGTCTGGGCGCGGAACTCGTCAAAGTGGGGCATCACATCCAGGTCAAACCGGGACAGGTGAAACGGGCATTCCTGCCAGGGCAGCACGACCTTCCCGATGGCTGGCTTGCCGAACCCCTTGCCAGAGGACACCTGGAAGATACGAAACGAGACAAAGGGGATCTGCTCCACCACGTTCAGCCCGAACTCAAACACGCCCTGCTCCACGCCCCGGACTTCAGCGGCCTTGAGGCTGGCAAAAGACATCATGAGTTCGCAGTGGTCTTCCGTCCAGGTCAACCGTGCTCCCTCCGTTTCCTGGGGGCGATCGATCGGTTGACCTACCTGGACGATTTCAAGGTTATCGGACACGGGGAATCCCTGAATTACTGGGGTACTGCGGATTTATCGTAGCAGGAATAGAGAGGAAGGTGTCAGCAGTTCAGAACAGATGTATTATTTGCTTAGGGCACTCTTCAGCGAGATCAACTGATTGAGGTGTATCTGCTTCTCCTGGACTATAGGAAAGGCACGGTGAGGGCTTAGGATATGCAGGCAATGCTTGAGCGCTACGACCAGTCGCGTCAGTCGCCGGTTTCCTAAATCGAGGAGGATCCGCCGTCCTAATCAATAGCTAAAAGCAACATGACGCTGAAGCCTTCAATCAAGCGATAGGTATCAAAAAAGTTAAAAAAATACTGCAATTTGTCCTGACGCTGATTGAAACTTTGGAACAAAGAATCAGAAATTTATTTCTGAACAAACATGGATCCAACAACAGTAGGTCTTCTAAGATGCGATGTTCTAAATGGCATATTGGATGAAATCGAAAATATGGGCTTTGATCCACAGACAGAGGAAACCCTAAAATGGGCTATTTTGCGTTTAATGGAGCAATATAACTGTGCTAGGAAAGGGGCTTAAATTCCTTGCTCAACTTCTCATTTAATGCGTGAAGATACGCTTTCAGACATTTTATTTGGCTTGTATTCAGATGTCCCCACGCTCCCTTGCGTTCGATATATCGTATAGCATCTGCATAAGGATAATAAGAGTTGGAAACTGGTTGACCAACAAACCTTGAGAGAGGATTGTTTTCAGTATGTGCTACTTCTAAACAGTTTTTCACCCAACTCAAATATCCGTAAATATCGTCGCGAAAGGATTCTATATCCTGTTCTGTTGTTAAATCGTCATCACGTCTTGCAATATTTCTGGATGCTTCATCTGCCCATTTATCCTGATTATGTTTAAGCCAATCTGCGGCAACTTTACAATCTTTAATCATTTGCAAGTTGTCTACATCCCTAAGCTCCTGTAATAGATCCACTAGCCTTTTGAATCTCATGAATGTTTGAGAATCCAGAGAATTATCATCTATCTGGTCTAAACAATAGTCTAATGCCTCATAAGTCTCCTTCCGTAGCGCTGCCATTTCCTCCAATTTTCCTTCTAGCTCTTGAATCTGCCTTTCATAACCGCTAATGCGATGCTCAATCAAATCTGCCGATTCTTGTTCTCGCTCTTGCAATCGTCTTTCGTAGTCCTTATCCAAATATTCGACACGCTCTTTTAAAAAAGTAATACGATCATCCTTCTGTCTGATTTGATCATCCTTTTGTTGGAGTCTATTTCTGAATATGAAAGCTGTGTATCCAGCAATTGCAGCGCTAACGAATCCTAATACGCCTACAACAGAAGTAACTATTTGTGTCCAATCTGGAGAGTTTTGACCCATAAGATAGCCCCTGATTTTCAAAACCTTTTCACATAAACCAAATTGAAGAATTCAAATACATGAAAGACAACTTTTAGAAGGCAAAAAAATCACTCAGTATTATGTATCCACAGGACGCCGACATGCACCTCTGCAATAAATCTAACTGGCAAAAACTAGACGAAGAGAACAGAGAGACCGTCAATGAAATGGCGATAAATCTCATTGAGCGGAGGAAAGGAAAGGCTTATCGCATGGTCATCGCGCAACTCTTCAGAAATAGTCCATCACATAGGGCGCAGGTTGCTCCCGAATATCAAGCAGAATTGCAAAGAGTGCTGAATCAAAGAGACCTGTAGACGTTGAAAGAGGATAGCGTGGTTGTAGATACGAATCTGATTGGGATGATTTTGGTTTATCGGGCACAAGTCAATTTTTGCATTACTTAATTACTGCGAATTTATCGTAGCAGGGATAGACAGGTTACTCCACCACCTCATACGCCCGCTCCACTTCCCTTACCATCTCCTGCAATTCCACTGCTCCGGCTCCAAGTGACACAGGCTGATTCAGCGCCACCCTGACTGCATCCTCCACATCCTGCACAGCATCCTCAATTTCCACCGATTCCTCATCTACCTCAATCTCGGCGGTTACGGTAAACGTAATCTTCACAGTCTTCATAGCCTCAGACATCCCTCACTTTCTGAACTTGAAACGGCAAACCTACCAACTCATCTTCGGTCATCTTGCGTGCCCAAGCATTCGGCACAAGCTGATTCCACTTAAACCCAGCATCCTTGGCTAGTTGGCGATCGCCATAGCTCACCAATGCCTTATACACTGCCCTCGGATTCAACGCCTGGGCGATCATTCCTGGTAAGTCCTCCATCCGGTCGAACAGAGATGCAATCAACTGGCAATCAGTCAAAGCTCTATGCGCTGATCCCACCCCAATTCCATGCGCTAGGGCAAGGTTTACCAAAGACTCACCAGGGCGGTTTTGGTTAGGCCAGGTAAAGTCAGTGGCGGTACAGAGCCAGCGTAAGGGAAAACCATCTCTGGTCAGGACAGGTAAACACCCCAGCCCAAACCACTGAGCGTCAAACTCAGCATTATGGGCTACCGCATAATCCGCCTGCTGTACCATTTCCCAGAATGTTTGGAGAGCGTAGGACTGAATACGGGAGGAAAGCGTGATTAGTGCCGTTGCTGGAATACGGTTAATTCGCTCTGCTGGGTTCTCTGAAGCGCAAATCAAGGTTGAGATGTGGTGCAGGGATGTCTGATGATCGACAGAGTAGAGGATAGCCCCCAGTTCAATGACACAACTGTTCTGGGGGTCTAGTCCACTCGTTTCTGTATCAATGATCAGCAGGTTCATACGCCAAAAGCTGGCGAGGGTTTACCGCAAAAGTTCAAAAGAGCCGTGAACCCAGAGGATGGCGGGTTCCGCCGCCTCGTTCTCGGTACTGTAGAAGCTAATGATATAAGCTGTTTCCCGGTCATTCAGAGGGAAATAGGTAACCACGCTATTCCGAAAATCTCCACGGCTCTCATTCCACACTCTCACCGCTAAGCGTCCATTGACAACGACTTCCTCAACGTATTGTGAAATTGTGTATTCCTCGTCATATTCATCCGGTTGAAGGGCTTCCCCCAAAGACACTGGTAGGATTCCTGCCGTTGTTTTGATCATGTAAGGTGGAGCAGCCCCGCCAGGTAAAGGCGGCTGGTTATAAATCATGAGGGAATCATCGCTCTGCTCTATCAGCATCCAATGGTCTGGATAGGTAATCGAGAAGCGATGTGTGCTAGCCTCTGCTTTTGTGGCATTAGACGAGCGAACATCTTGAACTGTTTGCGTTGCAGCATTAACGGACAAAGCGTGAGCAGTCAGGCTTGTGAGAGCGATCGCCAGCATTATTCCTCGGTGCATAACAAACTCCTTGAGCACAGTATCAGTGCCCGGAAGAATTAATTCTCTTCAGTCAGCAAGCGTTTGAAGATGCACTCATAGCTAAACTCGTCAGTAACCGAGTCTTGGGCACGACGGGCAGTGACGAGTTCCCATCCATCAGAACCGTAAAGATCCATTGTTTCCGTAAACGTAATATCTGGAACGGCTTCTACTCTATATTCCCACTGCACTGGGGCTGGTTTGGAGAACAACGTGGCTAGTCCCGTTAAGAGTTGCACACCCAAAATCCCAGCCAGCAGCGCTGGAACCAGTAATCCAGATACCTGTAATTCAGGTAAATTTTTCAAGATATTCTGAGGACTAGATGTGCCCTGCTTCTTTGTGACAAGGGTTTTAACAGCCATTTGGGGTTCCTCCTGGGTTTGAGTAGAAAGAGCTGAAAGCTTGTGGGTTTGTTGCCATTCGGGTTTAGGATTACCCTCCCTTCTGCCATAGAACTTGGCACTGGTGATTGTGGGCAAGTCCAATGAGGTCAGCTTTTCCAGGAGTTTTGATGCGTTTTCCTGGAACTGGGCATCAGCTTTCTGCTTGGGGCAATTCATCACTACCACTAGCTGATCACCCGTTTGCTTAACCTGCAAAATAAGACCAGAACCCTGAATAGCGTGGGTTAACGGCGCTTGGATGTTTTCTTTCATAGTTCACTCCTGCGGGTTACACCGCATAGGAAAGAGATGTCCTGTTCTAAAGATTCAGGTCATCCAAAAATTCCGACGCGGGATCTACTCCTGTAATCAGAAGTAAATCCCGCGCACGGGTACAGGCAACGTACAGTAGGTGTCGTTCGGTGTTGTAGACCTCCTCTAAATCAGATTCATCGGAAACACTTTCGATCCGCTCCTGGAGCGGCAAAACCTCGGCATCACAGGCCATCACCGCGACAGCCCGAAACTCCAACCCTTTTGCCAGATGCATGGTACTGAGAGCCACACACCCCTCAGCAAAGGAAACCTTCTCATCGACTTCCAGCAGCGTGGCTCCAGACTGGGCGATCGCCTGTGCTGCCCGTTTCAGTTGCGCCTGCGAGCGAACAAATACCCCAACCTCTTCCGGCTGAAGTCCAGAGGTCAAACGATTGGCAATCCATTCGCCAACCGCTTGAATCTCTTCTTCGGGATCGTCGTAAAGTTCAATAACGGGAGCGGGACCGTTAAAGACTGAGATGGTATTCCGCCGTTGCTCCTGGTTGCCGTCTACATCGCTGATGCTGGCGGGGAGTAGGCGATCGGCTGAAGCTCGGATCTGGTGAGATGTGCGGTAGTTGATGCTCAGGGTGTGCGATCGCCCCCGAATATCAACGCCCAACGATTTCCAGGAAAAGGGCTGCTGGAAAATCCGCTGTCCCAAGTCGCCTGTGAAAAATAGCCCGTCTGGACGCTGGGAACCAACTACAGACAAAAACTTGAGTTCTGAGATGCCCATGTCCTGAGCTTCATCAACCACGACAAACTCAGCCGGATAGCTGCCCGATGTCTTCAGATGTTCTGTGATTTGTTGGAAGAGCCGGGGCCAGGTGATCGCCTGTTGCGCATCCAGCCAGGTGTGTAGCTCCGAGAAGATGTCCCACAGGATCTCCCGCTGCTTGCCTCCCATGCGCGTCTTCCGTCCCAACCGGGGAACATCCCGGTACGCTTCCCAGGTGTCAAGCTGCCATGCATCTACAACATCCTTCCACTCATTCCACAGGAAGGACTCGGTGAAGCGGCGATCGGGCTGCTTATGGGCGATCGCGTCTAAGTGCGATCGCACCTGTTCTGGGGGAAGAATGCGCGGCTCCCCAAAAGCTTGGGTGTAAAGGTCATGGGCTATATCCTGGATCGCCCCGACCTGAATGCGGCTGATCACCTCCGGTTCGTTACCTGCCAACCGCTGTAGTTTGATGCGGAGAGCATTGGCTAGGGCTGGAGAGAAGGTGGTCAGGAGAATACGGGCTTTGGGGTGCTGTCGGGTGAGAAACACCGCTCGGTGTAGCCCCACAATGGTTTTTCCCGTGCCTGCGGAACCCGAAATACGGGCGGAACCGCTGTAATCCCGTTCAACGAGCGATCGCTGGCTGGGATGAAGAAACACCGTCCACTTCTCCCACGGATACTCCAACGCCCGCTCCAACTCCTCGACGTTGCTCATGACCCGGAAACGTCTCTGTGCATCAGGATGACTGAAAGAGACAGACCATTCCTCCTGCAAGGATTCCAAAGTCTGATCTGAACTCTTGAAACTCGCTAAGTCTCTGAGAGACAGGCTTGGAGCAGTAGTAATAGCAGCAACACCAAGAACACCAGTAACACTAGCCAAGTCACCAAAGAATGGAGGTTTCTTCGGCTTGCCACCGATTGCTAGTTCTAGCAGGGCGTCGGAGGCTTCCTGAGGGAGATGGTCAATGATGTCCCATAAGGTGTCGTTGGTGGCTTTCTGGACATCCTCTAGCCACTCCGGGGGGACTCCGTACTCCAGCAGGTCATCCTCAGGGACATCGGTAAAGAGTGGGGGCTTGGGTGCCACGGCAGCCGGGACGGTTACAGGCTGCTGAATGATCACCTCTTCCACCCGCTCCCGCACCTCGACCAGTTGGGCGGCTCCAGTTTTGGGGTGACGCTCGATCTTGCGGCGTTGTGCCCAAGTATAGGCGTCTTCGTGGTGATCGACGTAGCACAGCATTAGGCTAGCTTTTGTCCGATGGACAATGATGCGGATGTCCATATTGACGCTGATTGACCAGAAATTAGGGTCTTTGGCGCGATCGAGTTTGTGGAATCGCAAACCCGAATGAGCCGGATTCAGTTGCAGGTCAAATGCTGTGGTTTTGACCGCTTTCTGCTCCTGGCTAGTCAGCTTAATGAGGCTGTCGGTGAAGGTGTCTGCGATACGGAATTCCATTGGAACCTAAACTCTCAACGCAAGATCGTGTGCAAAATACAAAAAGTAAAATTCCTGAATATTTGTCAGCTCTAAATACCTCATGCTTGGGAATCTGAGCTGGAAATTGCTTTGCGCTCCTGTTGTTCTTTAAATAAAGCCTCAGCCTCTGGGGAAGTTACATTTTCAAGATTGGCATCGAGATATTCTTTGCCTGTAATCCTCTTTATAAAGCGTAATAAGTAAGAGGCTAGCGGCTCTATGAACAGTAAGGAAAGTGCCATCACTGTTACAATTATGACGAGACCAGTAAACAGCAAGAAGAGAAACAGATTTTTCCAGAATCTTTCCGCCTCCAATTGATTTCTCAAATCACTGATTTGAGAATTTAAGCTACTGATTTGTTGCTCCGACTGCTTTGCAACTCCCGAATTTTCGCCGCACTCAAAAAACTTATCACGTAGTTCACCAGTCTCTTGAAATAATTGATCTTGTGCGCTGTCAATTCTTTCTGACTGCTTAGATAGATTTTCACTAAACTCATCTAATGCTTTCTTTTCTTCAGCATTACTCATGCCATTTTCAATAGATGCTCGTAGTCCCGCATTTTCTACTCTCAAGTCTTCGTAATTGGTGCGGCAACTTTCATACTTTTCTGAAATATCTTCATATTGTATCTTGTAAAAATTCGAGCATCCTGAAATCAAAAGTGTAAGAAAGATCAAGAAAATACATGAGACTTTTCTAATGGAAAACTTCTGCATAACTTTCACACCCCAGAAAACATACGTAAAAGCAAAGTAGGTCAATTACAAGACACTAAAAACTTTCATCACTTCATCCCCCAGGTGATTAATCACCTTCACCGCAATACGCCCTGACTTGGGTTTATCAAACGGTCGGGAGAGGTTGCCATACAGGCTTTCCCAGGCTTCTTCATCAATCTCAGCTTTGAGGGTAGTCTTCAGCGACTTGTAGGGGTCACTAGCTCCCAAAAAGTAGGCGTGACGAACAAAGAAGCTTTCTTCGTTGTAGTCAGTGTCGATAAACCAACAGGCAATTTCGTCTGGGCTGCTGGATCGCACTTCACCGGATTGGGGATGAAACACATCGACCCCGTAAATCTGCACCTGGATTCGCCCGTCCTCGACCTCGTTGATCTCAATGTCCGGCTCCCCGAAGATCACGAATAGGTTTCCAGCCCCCGTGTTCTTGAGAGTGTCTGCCATGTGGAGGTCGGCATTCATCCGGGCTTTGAGGACGGTAATGCGTCCTAACTTAGTGAAGTCGGCAGAATGGGCATCGTAGCTGAAGGCACAACTGATCAGCACATCAAACCCAGCATCCCCCGCTTCACGGGCAGCGGCTACCAGGTCTGGACGGGACACCGTACCAAATTCGGGACCGATGAAGATTCCGGCACGTTTCTCCTTATCGCTCTCGACCTCGATGTAGCGACCTTCAGCACAGATATAGTCCCCCGGCCAAGGCGCTAGGGATGTGAAATTGATTTTGTCTTCCTTGTGAGCTTGCTGTACGCCAGCAGTTTTGAGGGTTTCCAGGATGACGGTGGTAAACTCCGCTTCGTCGTGACTGCGCCCTGGTTTGGGAGCGCTGGGGTCTATGAGTTCGTCGTTTTCATCGACCGCTAACACCCGATGCGGCGACAGGCTCTCCACCGTAAACGGACCAGCTACCCGGACAGTGCCCTTATCCTCATAAGGCTTGTCGAATAGGTACTCCTGGTCAGCTTTGGCGGCGATCGACGCATCGATCTCCTTCTGACGGGCGATCCGAGCTTTCCAGAACTCAGTAAGGGGAGCATGGGTCGTTTCAGCCCAGTCTGCCGGGGCTTCACGGGGAACCTCCCACTCCAGCAGGGCATTAGCCGGGACTTCTTCGCCAGAGGGTAGCTTAACGGTGCCGCTGGCGGTGAAGTCGATCTTCTTACCCTCCCTGCCGCCTGTGGTGACGGTGTAAGGCTTGGTGTGCCCCTGGAGGGCAGCGTTGAGGTCTGCTAACGCCTTCTCGACTTTGGGCTGAAACTGCTCCCAAATCACGTCGATTTCGGTGTTGTTGGCAATGGCCTTAAGGGTGACGTGGGGGACTCGCTCGTAGACAAAGCCCTGGCGGATGTTGCCGTAAGTGGGTGCTTCACTGGGCAGGGTGCGGGTGATTTCAGCTTCCTTTTGCTGCCCTGCTTTAGAATCTGCTAGCAGGTAGTAGGGATACCGAGCACCCATGATCCGGGCACGGGCGAGGGCGAGGGCAACGCGGGAGGTATCGATAGTGATCCAGCGACGACCCCATTGTTCAGCAACGTAGGCAGTTGTACCAGAACCACAGGTGGGATCTAGAACAAGATCTCCGGGATCTGTAGTCATAAGGATGCAGCGTTCAACGACTTTCGTTGCTGTTTGCACTACATAAACTTTTTCTCCTGGCCGACCAGCAATTCCAGTATCTACCCAGGTGTTATTGACAGGGAACGCTGCGAAGTCATCCATATAGCGCTTATAGCCTAATGAATTTCTTCTAGCTAAAAGCCGACTAGCTAGCTTAAGATTTCTCATGCCTCCCACATTCGTTTTGTATGCTCCGGAGAAACTTCTTCCATCCACTTGTACATCAAATATAGGGTTTCCCTGCGTTGTTATATTGTCAGGACGGAAGAAGCGAGTTCCAGGTGGTAAAGTCAATGCTTTCTCAACATCTGATGCTTTTATATTCTCAACAGACTTGTCTGGAAGCTCAGCTTTTTTATATTCTCCAATACCATCACCGCCTATCTCCTTGACAATATTGACCTGTCGATATTTAACATAATCAGTATTCTTGGCATAAAACAGCAGGTAATCAGAAATGCCTGTAATATGCTTTGTTCCATATCCGCTAGTCTTAACAAAAATGATTTGAGAAATACAATTCTCTTCCCCAAACACCTCATCCATCAACGCCCGAACACGATGAACATTCTCATCCCCGATCTGCACAAAAATAGAGCCACTATCACTCAACAAATCCCTTGCCACCGTTAAGCGATCGCGCAGATAAGTCAAATACGAGTGAATCCCATCCCGCCAGGTATCCCGAAACGCCTTCACCTGCTCCGGCTCCCGCGTGATGTGCCCTACATTGCCGTCCTTCACATCGCGGCTGGTGGTTGACCACTGAAAATTCGAGTTGAACTTAATCCCATAGGGCGGGTCGATGTAGATACACTGCACCTTCCCCCGTAACCCTTCCCGCTCCGCCAACGAAGCCATGACCTGAAGGCTATCGCCCAGAATCATGCGGTTTGTCCAGTTGGAATCATGCTGGTAGAAGTCCGTTCCAACCGCATCCTTGGGCAACCCATTGAAATCAGCAAACAAGTCAAGCTGGGAATCCTGCCGTGACTCCGTGCGCTGCAACAGGTCATCGATCAACACCTTCGGGTGTACCTTTTCCTGAATGTAGAGCGGTGGAGCACTTACCACCAGGTCTGACCAGTCCTGCTCATCCTTGCCACGCCATACGAGTTGAGGATCGAAGTCCCGGTTGCGTCGTTCATAGGCAACCCGTATAGGGCTTTTCTCCTCCTCCGCCATCACTGACTGGTACTCAGCGGTAGGGATATTCTTGCGCTTATCATCCCCATGCTTGATAGCCTCTACCTTTTTGGGTTGACCACCTGATTTCCCTTTCGCCATTATTCCTGTCCCCCCAAAAGTTCTTTCAAAGCAGATTCATAGGTATCTGCTGTACTGTGCATCCAGTCCATCAAGCCATCCCAGTTCTCCCGGTTTGAGGTATCCCCATAGTGAGTACGGTTGAATAGAAAGACTTCTCCTGAAGTACCGATGGTTGTTCCCATCCGTGCTGCAAGGCTATCTGCATAAGGCTCAAGTCGAGCATAGGTATCTTCTGGTAACGCCTTGCGTAGACCTCGGATGTAAACCCCCACATAGCCATCCGCAACAATTGTCGCCACCACTAAACCCAATGCCTTCAGAGTGTGCCAACGGGCATTTGTCGCATCGGCTGGATACCACTGCAACTCGTCTGGAAAGCGCTCAACGTAATGTGTCCAGAACTCATAGTGAAATTGTCCGATCTCCGATCTCGCGCCTGACTCTTTGGCGATCGCCTGAAGCTGGCGCTCCCATTGGTTAGGTTTCTCTAGCACCTCAAACACCGGAGCAATGGGTGAGTTTCCGATCCGAACTGCCTTCACCTTCACCGCAAAGAAGGAGAAGGAATCGGACGTGTTTTCATTCAGCCACTTCAACGCTGAAAGATGGGCTTCTCGAAAATCCGTTGCAACCCATACCACCGTCTGGGCACCTAACCCTGCCAGATAGGTCATGATCTGCCCCATGTGCGTGTGATCCGACCCTTCAAGCTGGTTTTCAATCAACACCAAGCTTTTATCTCTTGAGTTTCGAGCCAGAATATCCGCCGCAAATGTCTCAACTGGGACTTCCTGCCCTTCGAGTTCAAGGCGAATCCCAATTTTGTTCCCCAGCATCTCTAGGTGTGCCGCTAACCAGGGTGTGAAGTCCTTTGCCTCATGCCCCCATGCTTCCCGTGGGTTTACATCGTCAAGGGTTCCAAGATTTGGTATCGTCATACCCCCACCTCCTGAACCGGATGGGCGATCGCCGCATCTACGATCTCCTCAAACTGAGCCTCAACCACCGCTGCAAAGTCCGCCTGGATTTCGTAGACCTCTTGAAACTCCACAAATGCCCAGCGCCCCAATGTTCCCAGATTATTGACCCCTGGAACCCAGTAGTTCCGCATGGTGCTGGCTTTATCCTTTGCGTCCTCTCCGCGATAGCCCTTGATCTCCACCACCAGATTCAGCAAGTCATCTGAGCCTCGTCCATCGTCTACCTTCACAATGAAGTCAGGCAGGTACTTCCGGGGGGTCGATCCATGTAGATAAGGCACCTCAAACCCCAAGCCCTGGTTCTTCACATAGGCTCTGACCCGTGGATGCTGCTCAACTACCCGGCAAAACTCCGCTTCCCAATTACTGTCGCAGACAACCCAGTTCACATGGCTATAGCGAGAATCAGTCTGCCAAAGGGTTGGCTTGGAAGTGTTGAAATTGACGCTGGCTGTCGTGCCTGTAGGGTTGTAGGCATCCAAAATAGCCTTGATGGGTTTGTCCCCAATGGTGGCTTCGGTGATGGCGGCTTTGATGCGATCGCATGCCATATCTGCAATTTCTCGATACATCAACTGGGCAGGGTAAGTATCGCCTTTGCAGACCAAGCACTGCTTCATCCACTGCTTTGCTATCCGCTTCAGTTCGCCAAACAGATTAATTTTTGGGTCTTCACCTGGATCTCGATACTTGTTAAAAATCAGATGGCAAGTGAGTTCATAGAGTACAGAGGATTGGCGCACTTCTGCTAAATGCTTCACGTTCAAATCCACTGCTTCACCAATAATGCCAGAGTTCTGAGTCTGGGTTGCTCCAACCAGGTTTGGGGTTAGCTCCAGAATCGAATCCTGGGTAAACTCGGCTGTCAGTCGGGTATCTGGCAACTCGACCCGATAGCCCTCAACCCTGGGAAACGTAATTTCCAGGTGATCCCGCTCTGGGCGCACCGCTTTGACATTCACCGTCCGCTTCGGCGGCTTCGGCTTCACCACCACAGGTTTTGCTGTGAAATCAAAGGGAATGCCAAACACATCGGCATACTCGACGTTGAATAGCCCTTCTTCATTCAGGTCGTAGGAATAACGCCGCAACGCCCGACCGATAACTTGTTCACAGAGCAACTGCGTTCCAAAGGCACGTACCCCCAGAACATGGGTAACGGTGTTGGTATCCCAGCCTTCCGTGAGCATGGAAACCGACACAACACAACGGATGGATTCACCTAACCGCCCTTCCTTACCCACGGTGTTCATCACCTCCCGTAGCAAGTCCTGGTCGCTGATCTTCTCCCCATCCATGATGTTGCCGCTACGCTGCACCAACTCTCGCCGGAAACGATCAATTTCATCGGAGGCGATCGCCCGAAAATCTTTGTCCAGGGCATCACCGGACTCTAGCTGCTCACTATCAATCAGGAGAGTGCGGGGACGGGCTAAGCGTTCGCCATACTCGTCATAGTTACGGAAAAGCTCTAACCGCCCTTTGTTGTAGCTTTGCTTGTTATCCTCATCTTCCCGAAAGAAGCCAGAGATGTAGTCGTAAATCACTTTGGATGTAGCGGTGTTGTTGCACACCACAATGAACACAGGGGGAACAGATATTTGCTGTTCCTGCCATAGCTCAAAGGTCTTCACATAATGCCCATAGAGCGCATCCAACGCCGTTTGTAGCTCCACAGGTAAACTCAACGGATCAAGGTTCTGTGCAGCCCCTCTCCCCTTCTTCGGCATCCGCTTCCCAATGTGTTCCCATAGGTTACGAAACTTCGGCATCTCCGCCCCTGGCACGTTATCCGTCACCGGGACACGGGGCAGTTTGACGATGCCACACTCAATCGCGTCCATCAGGGAAAAGTCGCTCACCGTCCAAGGGAACAGCGTCCCCTCGGCATAGCCGGACCCTCTCAGGAAGAAGGGGGTAGCCGATAGGTCGTAGACATTGAGAACCCCTAAGTTCCGCTTCACTGCCTCCAGCCCAGAAATCCATAATCGGGCGGCTTCGGCATTTTTCTTCGCTTCGTCTTTGTCGTCGCCCTTGAGATCGGCTTCGTCCGTGTCACCAGGCTTCTCACGGTAACAATGGTGCGCTTCGTCATTGATGACCAGGACATTCTTAGTCAGACCGGACATGACGCGCCGGATCATTTCGCCTTCCGATTCCAACGTATCTAGTTGCCCATCTCGCCCTTCTAGCAAGGCACGATTGCCCTTAGAGATTTGGGTTTTCTCCCGCGACTTAAAGGCGTGATAGTTGGTGATGACGATCTTGGCTCTCTGCAAGTCCATCAGCATATCGCTGGGCACCAGTTCCCGGCTGGCATAGTAGCTGTCGGGATCGTTGGGTTGTAGGACTCGAAGGCGATCGCGGATTGTAATGCCGGGGGTGACGATCAGGAAATCCTTGGTGAACTTCTTACTGTTGGGATGCCTGACAGCATTCAATGTCTGCCATGCAATCAGCATTGCCATGACCGTTGTTTTCCCGGCTCCGGTTGCCAGTTTCAGGCAAATCCGTAGTAACTCCGGGTTGGCATCTTCATTCACTTCGTCCAGATGGTTTAGAAATGCCTGGGCTTTCTTGCCGCTGTTGGGTGCAACCTCCGCCAACCAGATGGCTGTTTCTACCGCTTCCACCTGACAGAAAAAAGGTCGGATGCCCTGAAATGGGTAACTGCGCCAGTGTTGAAGGAGCCGCTGAGTCGTTGAGCTGACCTTCCAGGTACTTGGATCAGGCAAGTTGCGCCAGTGGTTCACCCTATCTCGAACGCTATTGATGTAGAGAGACAGGTCATAGGTTTGAGAATCGTCAGAAATGCCCTCTGTATCAAACAGCGCTAGAGTCTGCTGTACTGCATTCTGGGATTGCTTCTGCTTACGGGGCTTAGGAATTGGCGTGATGAAATCAGCCGCACGACGATAAGAAAGGATGCGATTCGTCGGCTGTCTATTGTCGTCTAACTCCCAGTGCTGACCGGGGTAAGCATAGGGAGAGTTAAGAATAGGCTTCTCAAAAAACTGTTCAGTCATCCGCGATTCTGCCTTCCGTAAACCTACCTCTGCTCGCACCCAATCCCATCATCATCGCTATCAAACCGATGGGGATCAGGCTCCAACACCCTAAAACTTCGCTCAGAAATGTCCCCACAATCCAAATCAGGCGGTGGGTCTGGAATACAAATATCGGGATAACTGGGGCTGCAATTGGAGCGCTGGGCGTGAAGCGGCTGGGGCATCCACAGCCACAGAACCAAAAGCAGACCGAGCAATAGCCTCGGCAAAATCTTCTTCATGGTGTCCTGGGGTGATGCGACTACAAAGCATCTGCTGTATTCAGCTTTCCCAGGCTCCACGACAAATCACTGAATTACTGCATATTCTTTGTAAAGCTTTGTAACCCGCAACCTTACGTTGTGTTCTGTAACACACCCCAGAACACTCTACAACCCCGATCGCACTTCCACCTTCATCTGCTCCAGATAGAGGGCGATCGCCTTCCGGATCAGCTTCGCCTTCGGGGTTCGCTCCACCAGCGCCGCCACGGTAATCTCCTCATAGAAACCCGCCTCTACATCCAGGGTCAGCCGAATGATCTCCCCCGGCTGTCTCTTCATTCGTCGTCTTTTAGGCATCGCTCAACTCCTCACAGGTCAACAGTTCCGGTGAACAGGGAATCAACAAACTTTCCCGGCGACGGGTCACGGGATGGAGACGGTGCTTGAAATAGTGCATCCATCCGTCCTCGGTCTGGGCGGTGCAGATATACTGCCAGTTTGCCCCGGTATCGGGACATTCACACACCGGATCGCCCCCATTCAGTTCCGCCAGCCGTGCCCATGCCGTCTCCCATTCCTGGGGGTGGGATTCCTCTGTCATGAAGAACGTCAGGTTAATGGTCGGAAGCCCTGCCCCTGGCTCCTGCGGGGCATCCTCTACCTCTTCATAGTCAGGATCATCGGCGTCATGTGCCCACACCCCAGAACAGTCCTCACACTTCCAAAATCTATAAACCGCCTCATAAACCGTGTGGGTACTGCCACAGGTCGGGCAGGGTTCCGCCACAATAATTCCGTCATCCACGATCATGGGTTCCTCCTGTCAGGTAGTCCAAAATCTCTGCCACCGTGCGGCGATCGCCGATCATCCCCTGCACTCGGTGAACCTTTGCCGCTGGGATATACCGCTTGTGCTTCCCCTCCCCGTCCTGCCAGCCGTAGTAGTAGCTGGTGCTGGGGGTCTTCCGCTTCCGGTTGCCCTGGCGCTCCTCAATCCAGCCCGACGCTTCCCCCTTCTTCGAGCGACGGCGGGGCGGTTTGGGCGGGGGCGGTGGTGGTGGTGGCAAGGGCTTCAGGTCACGGGGGGAACGCTCCCACTGGAACGCCACCCCATCCACCTGAAGCGTTGCCCGTTGGCTGTAGGGATTAATCAGCACAATCGTCCCGGTCCAGTCCCCATCAATCAGCACCCGGTCGCCCACCTTGAACGGGTGTTCTGGGGTCTGCGCCTGCGCCTGCTTCTCCGCAAACCGCCGCTGGAGTAACTGAAGGCGATCGCCCAAGTCCGTTAAGTCCGGCTCCCGCTGCGGGGGCGGCTCAACCCGATGGGCAGAATCCGGTGTGATGGCATAGACCCCAACGGTGTCCGTCACCTTCAGCAAGCCGCTGGCGGTCTGTCCGCCATACTGTCCGCTGACCGTCTGCCCCGTCGCCGTCTGTCCTTCCAACCAGTCGCCCTCCGCATAGGGGCGGTTCTCGAGGGGATAGGGCGCGACGGTATCGAGCATGGATAGCTGTTCTCCTTTCATCACCACCTCACCGCAAATACCGTTCATCGCTCCAGTCGGGCGGGTTGCTGATAATGCAGTAGCCGTTATCCCTGGCTCTGCGATACCAGACCAACTCCGACACATGAAAATCCACATAGGACGGCACCAGCAGCCCCTTCTGGACATACAGCGGCTCGATGTAGAGCTGCCCCTGGTCGTCATACAGATGCAAACTCACGTTGCGCGGGAGTTTGACCTGTCTGCCCTGCGTCCGGCTCACGATTTCCACGACAATGCCGTAGCCATAGCGCCCCCGATACGGCTCCTTCAACTTCACCAGGTCGCCGGGTTTCAGGTGTTGCTCGGTAGAATGCATCGGTTCCCTCCTGAAAAATGTTCTGGGGTAAACAAACTCAACTGCCCCTGCCGCTCCCGCTTCAGGTATTGCTTCCGCGCCATCTGGGACAGGTCGTAGCGACAGTGACAGGGAGCACACCAGGCTTTCAAGTTGCGGCGATCGCTGTTCTGGGGTATGTGGTCCAGGTGCGCCACCGTCAGCAAAAACCGCCTGGGCTTCTCCAAAAACTCCTGCACCACCGGACATTCCGAGATCCGCCCCGTCCGTATCCGCTCCATAAACGCCAGTGGGTCTTCCCCTGGACGGATACACAACCGCCCACACCCCTCACAGCGCCAACCCACCTCGTCCTTGATCTGACGGGCGATCGCCTCCCAGTTCGGAGGGTATAAGCGTCTATCCATCGGCATCGCTCACCCCCTCCCCATCTACGGCAAAGCCCCACTGGGGAAAGTCCTCGACCATCCCTGTCACCAAGTCCCGGTGTCCCTCCCGCCAAAGCTGCTGAAGCCGTGCCTGGGCATAGGAGCGATCGCCTGCATTGAGCGCTGAGGCGATCGCCGATTCAATTTGAAAACGGTCGGGCGGCGGCGGCGGAAGATTTGCCTCCTGCAACACCTGCCGCTGCTCCTTAAGAAACTGCCTCTGATTTGTGCTTTTTAAACTCTCTGACGCGATCCACTGCTCGATCAGCACCGGAGGGCTTGGAAGCTTTTTCGCCTTGCTCCTGAGCCATTCTTTATAGGCTGTAGTGATGTGTAGAGAATCATCCCCTGTCAATTTAAAGCAGTCCGCTGGAAAGTTTTCCACAGGCGAAGCCGTTTCATTGCCCTCTCTCTCTCTTTCTGAAGAATCTGAAGCGTCTGGATCAGTATGAATAGTATGAGGAGTTCTGAAACCCTTTCCCTGAGCGGGTTCTGGATCGACATTTGGATCCATTTGTCCGTTTTCGGACATTTTGATCCGGTTTTGGACAAAAAGATCCACTTTCGGACTTCTGGATCTTTTTGTCCGCATTTGGATCCCTTTGCCCGGAGAAAAATGCGGTGAAGTAGCTGAAACTGTTGTGTTTCTTACTCTCCAGCGTTTGATCTGGAGTTCAAAAAGTTCGCAATCCTGGAGCCGTTGGGCGGCTCGTTGCACCGTGCGCGGATCGACACCGAGGAGTAGGGCAATTTCTTCTGGAGGGGGAATCTCCTGCCAGCGATCGCCGTAGGGATCGAGCTTCCATAGATAGAGCAGGAGGGCGTGTTGCGTCCCCGATAGTTTCAACGTCAGGATGTAGTCAATCATCCAGAAGGGGATTTGCACGAATGTTGACGGTTGACTCCCACCAACAGGTTGTTGAGACGGCTCAGAATTTGCCATGATGAAGAAAGTCTTAATAAAAACGTTGCCCCTCCGTTGCGCCAACAACTGAGGGGCATTTGCTTAGTCATGGGAATAGTCACAGTGGGGACATTTGCCGTTGCCATCCCAGGATTGAAAGCATTGGGGACAAGCAGGTTCAAGCTGGTCTTCATCCCACCACTGGGAATCACACGAAAGGTTGTATTGCCAGTTCCCCTTTCGGTCACAAATGCCATCCACCGTGCCACCCTTCTGGAGAGAAGCAAGGAAAACAGCGTCGCCAAAATCGAACTGGTGTCCAGGGAAGATAGATGCACGGTTTGGTCGGGTCATTGAGTAGGGCTATCCAGATCACGCGATACATGGTCGATCTCTTCTCTAACCAGACGTTCAAACACAGGGAGACAGGGACACGCCTCGCACTGGGGGGCTGTACCAGGACGGTGACACCCACAAGCAGGTTGCCATCGAGCCAGTACCGCTCTCACCGCAGACGCATAACGATTTGCTGTTTGCAGCAACAGGCGAGAAATGGTCATGCCCACTCCTCCTCCTGCTGCTGACTGAGAAACTGGATCAGGCGTTGGGCTTTAGCATTTGCCTCTTGCACCTTGAGCCGAACTTGTCGCTTTGCGTCCAGCGCCGCAAGGAGATCCCCCTTGCTCATGCCCAGACGCTCTGCAATTTCCGTCAACTTCCGTTCTGAGATTTGCCGATTGCCAGTCCAGGCTGAAAAATTGCTGGCATCGGTCGCTGTAAGCCGTGCCAGATAAGCATTGCTGAGGTACAGAATGTCCTCTCCAGACAACACCAGATTCTCAGGAATTTTTTCCATCGAAGTTTCACGATAACGAAACTTCTTTCACTATAGCGAAATTTTTTTCACTATAGTTAAACTTCTTTCACGATAACGAAACTTCTTTCACTATAGTGAAACTTCTTTCGCCATAGTGAAACTTCTTTCGTGATCATGAAACTCTAATGCCTTATGGTGAACAAAGGAAAGTCTGCCCCACAGGGAACGACAATCTCAATAAATTGTCCTAATTGCCTCAGTTATCCGAGAATTGAGATTGCGATCGCAAATATGTAATCTGAGATTGGCGATCACAGATTTGTGACTTCTATATGAGAAGCCTGTATATGAGAAGCCTGTTCAGTCCCAGTCATAAACTGAGTACCAAGTTCCATCCTTCTGTCAGCAGGTAAGAGTGAATTTTTCAAAAGCCTACGAAGAAACTCTTTTCCGCTTTGGACTCAAAGCGTCGGATATTGCCGAGAAAGCGGGAATATCGGAATCAACCCTGAGTCAGTTCAAGAACGGAAAGAACGTGCGGATCGAGACTATGGAAAAGATTTTGGGAGCATTGCCCCAAGACGCCAAGGTATTTATGCTCAACTTGGTGGCTCAGGAGGAAGAAGCTCCCGATCAAAGTGAACCCAAGAAAGACGATATAGTGGACAATACATGATCCCTCATTAATATGTCTTAAGATTATAATCATCTATCTTTGGGAAGAGTTGTCACATTTAGAGATTTCTGACAATTCATCGAACCTTAGTTGCAGGATGATTTGAGACAGTGCGACACTCCTTACACTTCGAGCAAACTTTTCCAACAAGTGGTGTAACGGGGTGAACGCCGCTCTGACTGCAACGCCCACGGTTGGCAAAACCCCTGTATCCCAAATCGGAGCGTCCCGGCTCCAAACTGCTGGTTGATCCGGTCCACCGTCTGCATCAATGCCTGCTGACGTAGGCGATTCTCCAGAGGAGAGGCTTCACCAACGCACGAATCCCACAGCGCCATCTGCACCGCCTGTTCTGGGGTTAACCCCTGCATCAACACTCCGGCTCGTTTGAACGCCACCCCTGGCTGATACAACCGCTCCACGCCTTCCATCGCTCCAGCCAGTAACTCCGGCGTCTGGTTTGTGGCAACCAGTAGAGAAACCGTCGCTCCCCGGCTGTAGTATTCCCCCTGAAAACGGCTACTGCTGGCAAATACCGTCATCACACTGGCATTCAGTTGGTGCCGCCGCAATTTCTCTGCCGCCCGACTAACAAAGGTGGCGATCGCTCCCTTCAGGTCTGCCAGGGTCGTTACCGTCTGCCCAAAGGAGCGAGACACCATCAGGCTTTTCTTGGGCGGCGTCACCAACTCCAACGGCAGACAGGACACCCCCCGCAACTCATACACCAGCCGCACCATCACAATGCCGTAGCGCTGCTTCACCCAGTCCAGATCTGCCTGCTGCAAGTCCAATGCGGTGTTGATGCCGTAACTTTGCAGGGATACCGCATACCGCCGACCGATACCCCAAATGTCCTCCAGGGCGATCGCCTCCAGCACCGTTTCCACCCGCTCCGGCTCCAGCACACAAACACCGCTACCGGATCGCTTCGCCTGACGGTTCGCCAGCTTCGCCAGGGTCTTGGTCGCCCCCACCCCGACCGATACCGGGATTCCCGTCCACTGCCGGACTGTCTGCCGGATCGTCTGACCGTATGCCGTCAAGTCCCGTCCAGCAAAGCCAGAGAAGTCCAGAAATGCCTCATCAATGGAGTAAACCTCGATGGAGGGAGTGAACCCCGATAGCACCTCCATCACTCGCTGGGACATATCTCCGTACAGGGTGTAATTCGAGGAATAGACCTGGATGCGGTGCTGGGCGATGGCATCCCGCAACTGGAAGATAGGAGTGCCCATCTTGATACCCAATGCCTTGGCTTCGGGCGATCGCGCCACCACGCAACCATCATTGTTAGACAGCACCACCACGGGCTTGCCTTCCAGGGCAGGATTAAACACCCGCTCACAGGACACATAGAAGTTGTTGCAATCTACCAGAGCCAGCATGATCACACCGCATGGATCACCGTCGTCACCACACCCCACACCTGGAAGTCCATCGCCTCGGTGATCTCCAGCGGTTCATAGTCTGGATTTTCTGGCACCAGAAACAACCGCCCCTGGCGCTGGTACAACCGCTTCACCGTCAGTTCCCCATTGACCACCGCAATCACCACCCGCCCCGAACGGGCTTCCAGGGCACGATCCACCAGGAGCAAATCACCGGAATGGATACCCGCCTGGATCATCGAGTCACCAGTCACCCGCACAAAGAAGCTAGCGGCAGGGTGCTTAATCAAGTGGCGGTTCAGGTCTAAGCTGCCCTCGATGTAATCCTCCGCTGGAGAAGGGAATCCAGCAGAGATATGAACCAGATAGAGGGGGAGTTCACAGACCATTAAAAGGTCTGTGAAAAAGGAATCGCTTGGGGGCAGATGAGAGGGCATACAGGAGAGGAGATAAAGTCTTAATACGTTTGTATGCACCCCGAAAGAAAAGACTTTATCACACCTCTACGGATCTGAATCAAGAGCAGCAAAGCCATATCCTAGAACAAAAAGCCACTGCACCTTTGCAAGGGCTACTTTAGCCGTTCTATGGATCTCACATCCGTAAGGCTGTTTTGAGTAAAGACAGCTTGGTGCGCTGTCAGTCTGCACTAAGTCCTCCTTGGACAAGTCTCACGACGCTGCTTATAAGTCCAGCACTAGGTCGATGAAGATCCACATAACTGGCAATCGCTTTTCCATCACTTTGACTACAAATTTATGTTTTCAGCGAAATCAAGAAACCAATAAGTCACTCTTACACTGTCACTTCCCACTGTGCCCGTGTTTGCATATTCATGTTTCCGCCTGCTATGCGATGGTAACCTGTGCCCAGCACTTGGGAGATTCGGTTATATGCTTCGCTTCGCCCCGGTCTTGGGCTGAGATCTAACGTATCGTAGAGGCTATATTCAATGTTAATTTCCCCTGAGGAAGACACATTTGCCCAGTATTTGACAGTGGCATGCCGCAAAACCCAGGTTAGCTCCTCAATCCCAACTTGCCAGGTAGACAGATGCAAGATTGGATTCTCCTCACGCCGATGGGACAACCAATCTTCTTGTGTTTCTTCTTCGGGTTCCCATCTTTCTCCGCCAAATTGCACTCCCTGGTAATCATTTAGCGTAAAAGATTCCCTGTTATACCTTGGATCTTGCCGAATGGACTCAATCAAGTTTTGCTGCATCGTCTCCATAGCGGGATCTTGCTTGATTTTGTCTAACAAGTGCCCTTCCAAATACACAACTTCATATCCCTGTTGAGAAGCTAATCCTACTTCAGCTCCGTTGGTCGCAGTTGTTGTTCTTAGAGTACTCCGATCATCCTCAGGTCTAACGACAGGTATGCTCCATGATGTTGATTGTCCTGACTCAGGAAATTGTTCAAACTCTTCCCGTGGGCTAAGAGGAGGCGTTGGTTCAATTATGGTGCTATTGTTAAATGCTGACTCCCAAGTTCTTATGCCAACAATGCCATCAACAACCAATCCTTGTTCCTGCTGGAACTGACGAGCTACTTCTGCACTTTGTGGTCCAAAAAAGCCATCTACCGTAATGTCCCATCCCCGCTCCCGCATCTGTGCCTGCCACCTCTCCACATCTGAGTTATAAGTCAGAGTCTGTCCCGGTTCATACTTAAATACTTGACTGGAGTGTGTGCCAGAAATTCCACCAGGCAGTTCTCCCGAAGTAGCTTGTGAAGGATCATCGGTCTCATTGCGGGTACTAAAGGTAGCGATCCATGTGCGAATGCCTACGATACCATCTACATCAAGTCCTTGCTGATCCTGAAACTGGCGGGCGGCCTCTGCACTTCGAGGACCATAGTATCCATCTGCTTTTTCAATAATGTCTCCCCACCCTCTCTCAATCATCCGCTCCTGCCATTTCCTGACATAGGGATCTTCCACCATTGGTTGACCAGGCTCGTATTTGAAAACATAGCCGGGGTAACTTAGGGCTTGGGCTTCAGTCCTTACATCATCAACCAATCCTCCCACTGTGTCTCTAGCGTCACTAACCGTATCCTGAACGGTATCAACTGCGCTTTCCACTACATCTTGCGCTGTATCAACAGGGTCTTTAATAGCATCAACAACAACCTCAACGCCGGATTTAATAACATCGCCTGCACTAGAGGCAGTATCTTTTAATGATTCAGGAATACGGTTAGCGATAGGCTGAACAACCTCCTCCTGTAGAAATTGCTTGGCCGAATTAGCTAAATTCCCTAGCCTATCTGAAAAGGTTGGACGCTCACTAGAAATCGACATACCGAGGGGTTGACTTGCCACCCCCCGCAAAATATTATCTACGGCTACAGTTTGCTGATTTTCAGCATTAGGAATCAGGTTTGGGTTCTCAATAGTTGATTGAGCCAGTGAACATGCACCTTCCAAATTGAGTAGTCCAAATGCAGTATCAGCATCCCAGCCCTCCTCGCCTAAGTCAGTTGCTGTCATCTTAAGGATATTAATGACCTGGCGGTGATTAAGATTTGGGTTAGTTTCCCATACTTGAGAGATGGCGGCAGATACTCTGGCAGTAGCAAGGGATGTTCCCTCGACTTCTCCCCGCCCATCTCCAGGTGCAACTAAACTTAATCCTCTACCAAAGCTGGAGTAGTGGGCACGTTGACCATTCTCGACAGCCCCTACAGTAATGATGTTGTCATACTCCTGGGATGCTTGCCCCAAAGCCGATATTACCCCAGCCTCATTACCTGCTGACGCGACAATAATGACACCATTGTCCTGAGCGTAGCTTAGGGCAGCGTGTTCTTCCGGGGTCAACTCAAAGCGAGTAGTTGTAACACCAGCCGAATCAGTTTGTGTCAAATCAAAACTGAGGTTGATAACGGCTTGTTCCTGCCCTGAAGCTCTCGCCGCATCCACGAATTCCACCAGAGAAACGCTCCAAGTGCCTGTACCGACAGTAGCGCTAAGCCAATCGGGTTGGTCCTGGCTTATGTCCCGAAATGTATGAACAACCTCCGTACCGTGATCACCAGTCTCAAACCCAGTGTCGATAAAACCAGTAAAAGCTTCATTGGGGCGATCGCCCCCATCAGATTCGTCAATATTAAGTGGCATCCCTAGATACGACGTACCATACATATCGTCCATCCAGACTTCCGCTCTAGAACGAGCAGTATGGATAGCATTTCTTGCTTTGTCCAAAAGCGTATTGCCAAGTCGTTCTGCGGACTTCGTTGCTTCTATCACATCAGGTTCATTTGCAATTCTGTTAGCCTCTTCTTTCAAAAAGCTCAATATTTGATGGGTTTGCTGAGTTAATGTTTGTTGAATTTCATTATCTGGAGCATTCCAACGTAATCTAGCTGTATCAATCAACCCCTTTAAGCCTTCTGACGTTTGAGATGCGACCTCATAAAGGGCTTCTTTGACAATGGGTGCGCTTGATTCAATGGCGCTTTCTACTGCTTTATCCACAGCATTCAAGGTTCTAGCAGTGAAATAAACAGCATCATCAATTAAGGGAAGGCCACTTTCAAATTCATCCCCATAAATGCTTCTCGCTGACTCTTCCTGAACAGGCAAACCTGTGAGATGGTCAATACCAGCGTTATCTCCCTCACTAAAGGTTTCATCTCCTGCAAGAGAACGGTTGAGAGGAAGCGCCGTCGGTTCTTTAATTAATGGCTGTCCAAATATATCTTGAAGTTGATTTGGATTAATGCCTGTTAATCCTGTTGATGACGGCAACTTGGAATTAAATTCACTGGCACCATTAGTGTCATGAATGGACATCGGTATATTCCCTGAAGGTAGGATTTGCATGCTAAGCGAAAGGTTGAGCCTTTACTCAATCCTTCATTCAATCTGTGCTTATCCTGGGACCAAATACTGATGCTTAGCTGTCTCCGTAATAGCAACTATTACCCAAAACTGTCTTGCGTGCATAATTACCTTGTGCATGTATAAAACTTAAAAACTTCTAAGCCTGCCATTTTTTGGAAAAAAGGATTCATATTTATGAGTAACGCATAGACACGGGAGAGATCAGGAGCAAAGAAGGAGTCTGGGGGCAGATGGGAGAGCATACACAACACAGAATGAATAAGCTAGTACATTTGTATGCACCCCGAAAGCATAGAATTTACCACACTCCTCCGTCGTTGCAGACAAAAATGCAGTATTTCCAGAATTAAAAAAGCCCTGGAATTGCCAGGGCTTTGAGCTACCGATGCACTATCTTTTACCAGGGCAACCAGCGCCGGGTTTCCTTCGCCACTTCACGGGTCGTAGACACAATCCGCTGGTCGATCTGGTCGTTGTTCTCGCAGTTGTAGAACTCCGTATCATCCAGTTCATGGGTGGCGCGAATCTCAGAAGCCATGTACGCCTTCTGTGCGGCTTCCGGTAAGGTTGAGCGATCGCCCTTCCGTCCTCCGGTTGCCTGATACAGATCATCTACGCCACAGTCAAACAGTTCTTCCGTCTCTGCAATCACGGCTCTGGGATAAGCCCGCTGGCTTCCACCGCTCCGATGGATTGCAGCCCGAAAGTCCCGATTAACGATTGCCCCATCAACTCGCCGTCGCTGCGAGAGCTGGCTGTTGTCTTCCAACAAATCCAATTGCGTCGAATCCTCGGCGCTCTCGTTGTTCTGCCACCAATTCAAGAAACCCATCGCACTCCTGTTCCTCAGCAGTAAAGTCGGTGAACAATTGTTCCAGCCCCATCTTCAAGAGTTCCAACCCATCCGGGAGTTGGAGGAACGCCTCAAAGAATTCGTGCCGGATTTCGTAATCCCAACGATCCGGTGTGACGTTGAAGCTATGTGTAATCAGGCTCCAGGCATCCAGACAAGCCGCACGGTGAAACCGTGCCTCAAAACTTGCCAGTGCCCGAATCCAGGTATCTCGTCGCCGGAGGTCGCCAAAATGGGCGCGAACCTCATCCTTCAAGGAACGAGCGGCGACCGTGCCCGTGGCTTCGTGGAAATATTTCCAAGCCTCTTGAGTTCGTTGCTTCAACTCAGGGAGTTTCATGGGTGCATCTCGGGTCTTTCTCATAGAATACTCCTGCTTTTTCAACATGGGAAAAGGAACACACTCAACAGGGCGGGGACATATCCCGCCCGTCATCAACAGGTTCAACACGCCAACTCTGCCAGCACCGTCTGCATCGAGGGCAGACAAACCGCCTTCCCCGTCACCGGATCGTTCAGCTTGCCCTCCAGCCCCAACACCAAGAGCTTATGGATCGCCCGTACCGTGGCAAGGCAATGCTCCTTCACCGCTTCCACCTGCCCCTGCTGCCAGAGGGCCGGACTGTCCACCGGACGGTACGCCACCCCGTTCGCCCTGGCGAACGCCGCCAGGGAATACCCACTGGGCACCTCCTCCTGGCGCTCCACCTCGGACTGGTTGAGCAGTTCACACAACAGGTCATACTGGGTCGTCACGCCAACCCCATTGCTCTGGAGCAACAGATCGGTGTGGTTGTAGTGGTTAAATCCCACCACCACATCGGCAGACCGGAGCAACCGGGACACCTTTGCCGGAGTGCCTGGGTCTGACCAGACCAGAACCCCCTCAGTAAAATCGTTGGGGTAGTCCGGCAGGTCTTCGATAATCCCCTGCCCGTAACCGACCGCTGCAATCCCCAAATTCAGCCAGTCCTTACGGTGGGCAGCATAAGCCAGCGCTGGATCGGGGGTCTGCCCCTCCTCCAAAACACAGGCAAATGGACTGGCGGCATAAATCACGTAGCGCATCATGCCTCCTTCAAATCAAATAGGTGCGCGTTAAAAGAACAAGCGAAAACCAACAGAGGGCGATCGCCAAAATGCGCGGCTGACGCAGGTAGCCGATGGCTCCATAAATCCAGAGCAGGAAAGCGATGTCGGGCTGGTACACCCAACTCAACCCCATGCCCAGC
>Ga0081520_100120_pt1 | contig 58442 bp, 54 predicted proteins | sample HotLakmasection1_FD_70988 | JGI IMG/M metagenome (GOLD analysis project Ga0081520, IMG submission 70988) | Hypersaline microbial mat communities from Hot Lake, Washington, USA - Section #1 (SPADES assembly) (version 2) | ecosystem: Environmental > Aquatic > Non-marine Saline and Alkaline >... | reverse complement strand
CAAGATGAATAGCGATTTCGATTTTTCCAACAAGGACCTGTTTGGTCCGGTTGTGTTCCGTCCCGGTTTCAACAGTGCCGAGCAAATTAATGCCAATCAGGCCTGGTCACTGTTCTTCACCGCTGGTCAGGAAGACAAGGGTTTGGGCTTCAATGCCGAGGCCGGACGCCTGTTCACCAATCTGTTGGCTGGCATCGTGGTAGCCGGCAGCCTTGGGGCGGCAGTGTTTACCAGCATTAGCTAAACCAGTTTTATCCGTAACTAATTCCATGCGCCCAAGGGTTAGCAAGCCTCGGTAATGAATGCCGGGGCTTTTGCATAGCCTTATGCCCCCCGTGCGGATGTTGCAACCGGTTTGGGTTTGCTATTCTCCTATGAAATTAAAACGAGGACCAATTTGGCCCCATCGTTTTGATGGCTACCCCTGAGCATGGAAGCTTGAGCCCCATGACAAGCGATTTAATTCAAAAATGTAGTTTGTACGACTGGGCAATTTGGAGACCTTACGTTAAGATTCGTAAAGATTGATTGCAGTATTTACGTTTTTAGTAGCTAGGGGTATTCATCATGGAAAACCAAGAAAGCAAGTTTGGCTTCGTTGACTTTGCCGAAACCTGGAACGGTCGCCTGGCCATGCTGGGCTTCGTAATCGGCGTGGCTACTGAGTTTTTGACCGGGCAGGGTATTCTGTCTCAAATCGGTTTGATGTAACGCAAGCTTTCTTACACCTCCCACTTACACAGCTAAACAAGTAACCGGAGCAACCTACTTGCTCCGGTTTTATTTTGCATGCAGCTGGGAATGTCATGCTTGCCCAAAAATCGCCATGGTCAACCCCGCCACCCCATAGCTGAGGTGGATGGCCTCGGGTTGCTCCAGGGCTTCGGCTCCCTGCCGCGCGAATCAACCAAAATTATTGATTTGACAGGCTGTCTTTTGAAGTTTCTGGACATTTTGCCTATATTTCGATTGACCCAATCAGGGCAGATTGCACCACAGGTAAACAAACCCCAGTGAAATTTCAATATCACTATCCCCTGGCTCCACGTCTCCCAAAGCCAGCTCTCTGTTGGGCTGGAGGTACCAGTGGCCAGAGCTAAAACCCGATTACTTTCAGGGCCGCTTGAAAGGTTCGTCCTGCCGCTGCTGACGGCGGGCCTGGCCTGGGCCGGGTTTGCGCCTGGGACCCTTGCAGCAGATGTCTCCATGGGTGGAGAGGATATCGAAGCCTCTGCCCTCGAAAGCCCCTTGCCTCAACCGGATTCCCTAGTGGAGGAAGATCCCACCCTATCGCAGACTTCCGTCGAGCAGCTTTCTGACGTTGCCCCCACTGACTGGGCCTATCAGGCCTTGCGCAACCTGGTAGAACAGTACGGCTGCCTGGAGGGCTATCCCGATGGCACGTTTCGGGGCGATCGCCCCCTGACCCGCTTCGAGTTTACGGCGGGCCTCAACGCTTGCCTGAATGCCATCGCCACCCTGACCGCTACAGATCCAGTCACAGAAGAAGATTTACAGGCCCTGCGGCGGCTACAGGAGGAGTTTGCCCCTGAGCTGGAACTGCTGGCCGCTCAAATTACCGACTTAGAAGCCCAAACCGCAGAGCTGCAGGCCAGTGCGTTCTCCACGACCACCCAATTGCGGGGGGAAATGATCCTGTCGCTGGAACAACTCGCCGGAGGGGACCAGGCCAACGGGAGCGGCAATCCTCTGCCCCAGTCCCTGGCGTTCGGCAGTCGAGCCAGGCTCAACTTCGACACCAGCTTCACCGGGCAGGATCTGCTGCGGATACGGCTGGATGCTCTGAATCCCGTCATGCTGAATGCGCCGGTAACAGGCACCAACATGACCCGGCTAGCCTTTGACCGCTCCAATCAGAACGATCTGGACATCGGCAAGTTTTTCTATCGGTTTCCCATTGGTGAGAACCTGCAGATACAAATTGACGGCGGACGCGGGGGGTATACGCCAAATCTGGTCGCCACCTACAATCCGGCCCTGGCCAGCGGCATTTCTGGGGCGGTGTCCCGGTTCGGGCGGTTTAACTCCATCTTCTACCAGGGCTCCCCCGGCATGGGGGCAACGGCCAAGTACGACTTTGGCAATAGCGTGTCCCTGGCCCTGGGCTATCTGGCCCGAGAAAACTTCGCCACTGACCCCAACATTGGGCTGTTCGGCGGCGGCTATGCGGCCCTGGCCCAACTGGAGGTACGGCCCAGCCAGGGGGTTAACCTGGGGCTGACCTATGTTCGGGCTTACTACCCCACCGGAGCGGTGGCGGTAACGGCAGGCACCGGCAGTCGTCTAGCTAATGCGCCCTTCGGCAATCTGGCCACCTCAGCCGACCACCTGGGGGTTCAATCGAGCCTGCGGTTGGGGCCGGGGGTCAATCTTTCCGGCTGGGCCGGACTCAGCTTTGCCAATGCCGAAACCAGCGGTGGGGCCGTTACCGCCGGAGATTCTGCCACCCTGTTTAACTGGGCGCTGACCCTGGGCCTTCCGAATCTGGGGGGCCGGGGCAACCTGGGCGGGGTGATTGTGGGACAGCCTCCCAAAGTGACCGCCAATACCGGCGGCCCGGTGGATGGAGCCTCGGCCTGGCACCTGGAGACCTTCTACCGCTATCGGGTGAACGAATTCGTTTCGCTGATTCCCGGCTTTTTTGTGGTGCTCAATCCTGACAACAACAGCGCCAACGATGCCATCTGGGTGGCCAGCTTCCGCACGGTCTTTCAGTTCTAGTAAGGGGGCAGGGGGCATGGCAACATTTGCAACGGGACCGCTAGAGTTACCCTATTTCTGGACATCCACGATGCCCAATAGTCCTGTTTCCAAAACTCGTCCTGCCGCCGCAATCCCTCCCGCCAGACCCCTGGGGCAGACCCTGCGCCCAGGGCTGATGGGACTACTCTCCCTGGTGATTCTGCTGCTGCTCTGGCAGGGGATTGCTCCCCGCTATCCCAACGTGATTCTGCCGCCGCCAGCCGATGTCGCCCTGGCCCTGGCCCGATTGTTTGGAGAGGGGCAGATCTGGCCTGCGGTGGGAGCAACGACCCTGCACGCCCTGGGGGGATTTTGCCTGGCTGTGGTGGTGGGCGGTGGGCTGGGGCTGCTGGCCGGGGTGCAACCCCTACTGCAGGCGGCGTTAACCCCCATTTGCGTCGCCCTATTGGGGACGCCCCCCATCGCCTGGCTGGTGCTGGCCATGGTGTGGTTTGGTCTGGGCCATACCAACTCAATTTTTACCGTTGCGGTGACCGTGGGGCCGATGGTGTTTACCGGAGCCGTGGATGCCATGGCCACCCTCAACCCGCAATGGTTGGAAGTGGCCCAGGTGTATCAACTGTGGGGGCGCAATCGGTTTCGCTGCCTCTACTGGCCCCATCTGATGTCGCGGCTGTTGCCCGTGTGGGTAGCCGGGCTGGGGCTCTCCTGGCGAGTGGCCATTATGTCAGAGGTGCTGGCCACCCCCAACGGCATTGGGGCCGAACTCAACACCGCTCGGGCCAACCTCGACACCGCCGAAGTCATGGCCTGGATTGTGATCACCATTGCTCTGGTACTGGCATCTGACACCCTGCTGCGCCAGGGCCAGCAGCGGTTGTTGCCCTGGCAGCAGGAAAAAGCAAGTCAGCAGCGTTTGAGGCGATCCTGTGCAACTGCTCAATCGGATTTATCACCAGTACGGCTCCCGGCTGATTCTTGACGATGTCAGTCTAACGGCTGAGCCGGGGCAGATTGTGGGGCTGATGGGGCCATCGGGCTGCGGCAAAACCACCCTGCTGAATCTGCTGGCCGGGCTGCAGTCCCCCAGTGCCGGGGCCGTGATGGTTGACCCCAGCCGCACGGCCTATGTGTTTCAGGAACCGCGTCTGCTGCCCTGGTACACCACCGTCGAAAATATTGCCCTGGGTCTGGAGGCGAGGGGGATGGCACCCCTGCAGCGGCTGCAGCTGGCCTGCACCCTGGCGGAAACCGTGGGCCTGGCGGATGCTGCCCATCTCTACCCCACCCAGCTCAGCGGCGGTATGCAGCAGCGGGTTAACCTGGCCCGTGCCTTTGCCGTCAATCCCCGCCTGCTGCTGCTGGATGAACCCTTCAGTTCTCTGGATATGGGCACCCGTCGCCAGCTACAGCAGTTGGTGATGGCCTGGGTGCAGCAGCATCAAACTACGGCGGTGCTGGTGACTCACGACCTCTCAGAAGCCGTCACCCTGGTCGATGAGCTGCTGGTGTTGTCGGCCCGCCCGGCCCGCCTCGTCTACCGCTGGCGCAACGAACGATCTCCCCAGGTTCGCGACCCGGCCTACGTTTACCGCACCCTGTCAGCTCTGCAAACCATCCCCGAAATTGCCGCCAGTTTTGGGTTAGAAAATCCCTTCCCAACATCCCAGGAGGTTCGTCCCCATGACCGTTAACCGCCGTCGCTTTTTGCAGTTCATAAGCGCCAGCACCGGCCTGGCTATTGCCGCCGGATGTGGCCAGCGGTCGGTCACTCCCGACCTATCGTCCCTGGGCATCGGGGGGTCGCCCATTCTGATCATGCTGCCCCTGGCCTACCTGATGGAAAATAGCTCATTGCCCGAGGTGGTACCCGATATCCAGTTCGTTCCCATTCAGAACCACGAGCAAATGAAGGCCCTGCTCACGTCGGAACAGGCCCAGCTTGCCCCCAACCCCACCCTGCTTTCTGCCGGGCTGTATCAGCAGGAGCTACCGATTAAGTTATTGAATGTCATGATCTGGGGCAATATCTTTGTCCTTTCCCCCGACCCCAGCATCGCCGACTGGGAAGATCTGCGGGGCAAAACGGTGCTGATTCCTTTCAAGGGCAGTATGCCGGAGATGATCTTCCGCTTTCTGGCCTCCCAATCGGGGCTGCAGCCAGACCAGGATGTCACCATTCAGTCTACCCAGGATTTTCAATCCACGGCCCAACTGCTGATTTCCGGCCAGGGGGATGCCGGTGTTTTCGCCGAACCCCAGGCCAGTAGCGTGGTCGCCAAAGCCCGACAGCAGAAACTCAATATGGTCTACAACCTGGACTTTAAGGCCGCCTGGGGGCAGGTGACAGGGCAACCGCCACGCTTTCCCCAGGCGGGCATTTCTATCCTTAGCCGGTTACAGAATGACCACCCTGACGTGGTGGAGGTAATCCAGACGGAACTGCGCAACTCCCTCGACTGGATTGACCAGAACCCGACTGCCGCGGCTGAACTGGGGGCAAAATATATGGAAATTCCCCCGGCAGTGATTGAACAATCGTTGCAGAACAACCGGTTTGAATATGTCCCCGCCGTTGAGGCCCGACCCGAGCTAGAGGAGTTTTATCAAGCTCTGATGCAGGTGAACCCCAAGCTGCTGGGGGGGCAACTCCCGAATGCAGAATTTTACGCGGGGGGATGACGGTACGGTGTCGTCGTCGATCCTCCTTGGTTATCCCTTAAAGTGGTTCTGAACGAAGAAGGAGATTTCAACCCCATGACCATGCAATTCAAGGTTCCCTCCATCGTCTGCGACGGCTGTGCTGATACCATCACCAAGGCCATCACCGAGTTAGATTCCGGTGCCCAGGTCAACGTCAATGTTGAGACCAAGGAAGTGTCTGCCGAAACCAGCGCCTCTGAAAGTGCCGTGCGAGAGGCAATTACGGCAAAAGGCCATACGGTGGAGTAAGTTACAGAGGCTCATGCGATCGGTACAGCCCCTTTAGACTAATCGGTCATGCCCAGCCAATTTCGTTCATCGGGTTATCACCCAATTCGAAAGCTCAAGGTGGGCCTAGCGGGTCTCTATGTTGCGGTAGTCACTGATTTCAGTGTTGCTTATAAGGTAATCCTGACGGTGCCCGTTTTGGGTGGTGCTTTCCTTTTTCGCCAATGGGTAGATGTCAGCTTGATACGGGAGCACGTCACCCGTTCATGGTAGAAAAAATATCCTAGAAGATATCGTTTCTATTCGGTGATAGCCATGACCCCCGAGGATCGTCAGCAACTGGATTCCCATGTTCACGCAATCGCCCAGATTCTGCATCGCGATGCGCAGACCGAGGGCCTACCGATGGATAGTCTGGAAGCGATTGAACAGACTGTTCGAGCGCAACTACAGGCTCATGTTTCTCCCGGATTGGGAAATTTTTTATCCAAACAACTTGTCCAGCAGCCGGTGAGCGAGACAGACGGATAGTAAGCATTCTGGGAGAGTTGTGGCTCTCGCGGAACCAGGCTCAAACGCTGTCGGTGACACCTCGGGTCAAGCACAGCCCCGTTCTAGAGAAATGCTGCCTGCGGATGTGTGCCAAAGCGTCTTATGCGCATGCTGAAGCCGATGTGGCCATGCTCACCGGGGTGCGAGTGAGTGCCAAAACGCAAGAACGGATGGTGAAACGCTCCAGGCTACCCGAACCGAGTCCGGAGGGGCCGGTGCATGAACTCATGCTCGATGGCGGCATGGTGCGGGTCCGCACCCCCAAGGGAGAAGCCAGTGTCTGGCGTCAGTATCATGGCATCCGAGTCAATGGTGATGGCATCGGGATGGCGTGGTACAAAGACCCGGCGGCTTTGTTGGCCTGGGTCACGACCTTGCCGTTAGTGCCGATGATTTATCTCCTCGGGGATGGTCACTGTGGCATTTGGTCGTTGTTTGAGCAAATGGCAATAGCGGTTCCCACCGACGAAATTCTCGATTGGTATCACCTCAAGGAGAATCTTTACAAAGTCGAGGCCCCAGAGGCCGTGCTGGAATCGCTATCGAGTCAACTCTGGGAAGGTCAACTGCAAACGGTGTTGGTTCGTCTCTCAGAGCTAGACCATGATTCCGCCAGACGCTTTAGGACTTACCTGAGCACTCATGCTGGGCGCATTCCCAACTATCGCTACTACCAAATGGAAGGTTTACCGATTGGCTCTGGTCCGGTCGAATCTTGGGTCAAGCAAATTGATGCCAGATTGCAGGTGACGGGGGCTCAATGGAATGAAGAGTCGTTGCCACACATGCTCAACTTGAGATCCCTTTATCTCAACCATCAACTTGATTATTTTTCGTCCCCCAGCGGATGACGTGCTCCCCTTCCAGAAACCACTCTGCTGTAGCCTTGACGTTGTGTTTAGCCGAGGGCAGCAGTTCCAGATAAGTGCCCTGGCGAATGAGATGGCCAGCGGTGCCGGAAACTTCAAAGCGGTTGAAGAGATGGGCCACACTGCTGCCCAGGCCCAGATTGAGCAGAGACCCCCGCAGATTCACATCAGCGGTAGCCAGTTTTCTACCATGTTCCAGGGCATCCAGATTATGGGCAATGGTCTGTCCCTGCTGGTAAGCGACCTGGGCCAGGGGCGGCAGAATATCCCCCTGTTCGGCGGCACAGTCGCCTCCAGCAAAAACTTCTGGAAAATCGGGGAGCTGTAGGGTGGGGGTGACGAGGGGACGGTCCTTTTTATCCCGCTGCTCTTCATTCAGGGGTAGAGCCTTGATTAAAGGATGGGTCGTGACCCCGGCGGTCCAAAGCATTGTGGCGGTGGGTAAGGTGTCGGCCCGGTCGTTGTGTTTGAAACGAACGCAATCCGGTTCCACGGAAGTGACCGTGTGCTCCAGTTTCACATCCACGGGCACCGTTCGCTGGCGTAGGGCTTCCCGTGCCGTATCTCGTACGGGGTTGTTGATGTTTCCCCGCAGCAGGTCGGGAAGCTGCTCGAACAGCACCAGGCGAATTTCCCTGGGGTTGCCGCCCATATCGACATACCACTTGGGCAGTAAATCTCCCAGGGTGCTTGCCAGCTCTACGCCGCTGGGGCCACCGCCCATGAGGGCAAAGGTCAGTAGCTGACGCCGCTCAGCCGAGTTATCCATGCGACTGGCCTGCTGCAAACAATCCCGAATGTGGGTGGAAAGCTCGAAGGCATCGTCCTGGGTGCGGAAGGACCAGGAGTTTTCCTCCGCCCCGTTGATGTCGAAATAGTTGACAACGCTGCCTAAGGCCAGCACCAGGTATTCATAGGCATAATCTCCGTCGGACTCTAGCCTGATGTGACGCTCCAGTAAGTCAATTTCCTCGATGTACCCATGAACAAACGTAATGCCGTTCCCCTCCAGCAGGTCAACGTAGCGGGGGCAAACCTGATCGGTATTCATCTCCCGGCTGAAGTATTCGTACAGCAGCGGTTGAAAGGTAAATCGATCTTTCTGGTCAATCAGAATCACCGGGCGGCTATAGTTGCGATGTTTGAGGTGGAGGGCGGTGAACAAGCCGGTAAAGCCGCCGCCGACAATTACCGTTGGTTTATTGTGCTGATTCATAGGGAGAATCCATGTAAGGGGCTTTTCTCGTCAGGTTGTTGTTGTCAGCCACTGTCGGGCCTCTTCCAGGTGGGGACGTTCAAAGGCTTTGACTTGGGCGGATAAAACGCTGTTTATCGCTTCAGCGAATGTTCTGACCCATTTGGCATCGGCGACGACGGCAGCGTGGGTAAAGTCGTTGACATGGGCCAGACCAAAGCGTACATCTTTCCACAGGGCAATGGGATCGATGCCCTCAAAGCTGCGAATTTCTTCGAGGATGCGGAGCTTACCGTGCTTTTCGATGTCATCCTTAAGCTGAGCAATCACCCGATCAAAATCGGCTTCGGAAATTTTGCCTTCGACGCTAATTTCCACAATGTTGTTGTTAGGGTTGTTGCGATATTCAATCATGGCAAACCTCCGGTCTTGTTCTCTTTTGCGTAAGTTAATCTGTTTACCCAATCGTGGTTGTTCTCCATCGTCAGCACGATTTTTTGATAGGGTTCCTCGCGCAGTTCCAACACCAGGAACTTTCGGTCGACAGTTGCGTACCAAAACTCTCGACCGTGGCGGGTATAGTAGGTTCCCGCTTTAATTACCCCCGGCAAATGAGTTCCGGGCGCTCTTAAATCGGTCCAGCGACTCTGGGGTTCTTCTGCTGTTACCTCCAAGAGATGATCGAGAGGAACTGTAATAGGATTATGCAGCGTAAAGGCCAGAAGCTGCTCGTACCAATCTAGTTGAATGACCAGTTGATTTTGGTTAAGACTGAGCTGCATGGGGGATCAACCTCCGATTAATTAACCTGCGATCTGGGGCTGAAATATTAGGGTGATAATCCCTACGATTACGAAGGTCAGGGTTACCCAGAGCAAAGTGTAGTTAAGTCGCATTCTATTTCTCAATGGAGAATCACTATGCCTAGATTTAAGTCAAGAAATGGATTACTGTCATCCTTCTTTAGGACTCACTGGGGGCTGAACACAAACCGTCTATTTCAGCTACGGTCAACAAATCTACGCAACCCGCATACTGCAGGGGAGGTGTCATGCGGGACGAAAACACCTCTAGCGCCCTGTTGCCTGCCGCATCGCCATGGGTAACCTGCAGATCGTCAGCCACGAACCGAACGCCGCTGAGGCTAGCAAAGGGATAGGTCGAAGCCTCGTTCGGTAAGGGACGGGGGCCGGGAAGCTGGGCAACACGAGTCGTGTATCCATCGGGTTGCGGATTAATAATAAATACTGCACTCGTGGTGGTAGCCGCGAAATATTTCAAAAATACTCCCACCGCAATCTCGCCAGTACTGGGGTTAATGCTCAAGCCTGTGAATCGCTCTCCTGCCATCTCCCGGTCAACGGTTTCTCCGGTTTCCGGATCAAACGTGTTGAGCACAAAAACGCTGAGATCGTTAGCATTAGATGAGCGATCGCAGGCACCACCCCAACTCCTAAAGCAACCAGAGTTGCCGCACCGGCTATTACTTTGGAGAGACGTAAGCGTCGAGTCATAACCAGGTTTCCTAATTCGGTCGGCAAGACCTGAGCATTGCCCACAGTTCCTCCGGGGGATTGGCCACATCCGCTGGCGCTTGCTGTTCTCACCCCCTGGGGGCGGCGCTCCCTGCCGGTAACGCCCCTGGGCAGGCTCGGCATGGGAGACTTCTACTGGCCATGCTAAAGCGGTGGTTGCGATCGCGCCTCTACTGTAAGGAGGCTTTGGCAGAGCGGGCAGGGCAGCCGCAATGGCCAATAGTGCCGGGGGGCCTAAGCTGCCAGAATTTCTGCCGGGATCCGTTGAGCGTTGAGCATGTCGCGGCGAACCTGGGGATGCGATCGTCCGGTAATCTCCACCTCATACTGTTCAGGGGTCAGCCCAGGCAGGAATGCTTTAGCTAGCCTGGCGATTGTTTCTGGCTAACCATACCTAATCCTTAGATTTAGTTGCTAGTGCTTGGGCAGGTGGTTGCTCAGGGCACTGCTGCAGTGGCTTATCGGATTATCAGGAGGTTGAACATTGTTTAGGCCAGGAAAAACTCGCAGACTACACCGTGTTTTAAGGCTGGGGATATTGTCATGGATGTTAGTCGCTGGGTTGAGTTTCCTGCCGGTTGCCGGAGCGGTCAGTTGGTTACAGCCGCCAGCCCAGGCTCAGTTGCTGTTACCGTCGACCAGTGGTGGGGAGGGTAAACAGCTACCGCCACAGGTGCGTCGGATGGGCGGTGCAGAGATCGCTCCGGTGTACTTTCAGGGCCAACTGCTGCTGGAGGTGGCCTCTCCTTCGGTGCTGAATCGAGACAATCCGGGGGAAGCCTTGCCGGTGGAGATCAGGGCAAAACTGATTGAGGCGGATCTAAACTACGTGGTGTCGTTCACTAATCCGGATTTAAGGCCAGAAGAACGGCACTATCGCACCGTTTATGATCCAGATACATTCAATGTGCAGGTCAGCATTTTCAACGGCCAAACGGTGGTGACGGCGAGTGATGAAAATCGCCCTTCGCCCCAGGTGCTGGCGACGGTAACCGATACGGATGCAAAATATTACGGGCTCACCCAGGATAAGGTGGGGGAACTGTGGCGCGATCGCATCCAGATCGCCCTCAGCCAGGCTCTGCAGGAGCGTTCGCCCCAGGCCCTCAAAGCCTGGAGCATCATGGCGATCTCCATACTGTTAGGGGCAGTGGTGCTTAGCATCGTTTCGTGGCTACTGTATCACCGCCTGGCCCAGGTCAAGCATGACCTGGAACACCAGAGAAGACAAGAGACCCCAGAGACCAAGGTGCCATTATCCGTGAGCCCCGACCGCCCCCCGGCGGCGGCGGAAGATACTGCGGAACAGCGGTTTGACTTTTTGAATCGACTCAAGCAAAACACCGATCTGCACCAGCGCATTTCCCTGCTGAACTTTGTCGGCTGGCTGCTGGTGTGGGCCATGCTGCTGTTTTGGGCGATTGCGATCGCCTTTTTGATCGACCGTTTCCCTCTGGTGCAGCTGACCGCCTGGGATGTATTGCTGAAGCCCCAAATTATTTTGCTGGTCTGGTTTGTGGCAGGGTTGATCAACCGCCTGCTGGACTTCATCATGACCCGCGCCAGTACCCTCTGGCAAACCACCACGGTCTATTCCTCGGAAGAGATGCAGCGACGACAGTTGCGCATTTCCACCACCCTTAACGTCCTCAGCGGGATGAAAACCGTCATTATCTATTTGCTGGCGATCTTTTTCTCCCTCAACACTTTGGGCTTGAACACCAACTCCCTGCTGGCTTTCGGTGCACTGCTCGGTTTTGCCATCTCCCTGGCGGCCCAGAACGTAATTCGCGATCTGGTCAACGGCTTTCTGGTGCTGCTGGAAGACCAGTATGCCATCGGCGATGTGATTGAAATTGATGCTGACACCGACGGCCTGGTGGAGAATCTCAACCTGCGGGTCACCCAGCTGCGAGATGGGGAAGGGCGGCTGATTACCTTACCCAATAGCCAAATTGGTCGAGTGGTGAATCTCACCCGTCTCTGGGCCAGGGTAGATGAAGCGGTCTTTGTGGATGCCAATGCCGATGTGCAAAAAGCTCTGGCGATTGTTCAGTCTGTGGCCGAGTCGCTTTACGATGACCCCCGATTTCGCGCCGCTATGATTGACCCGCCAACGGTATTGGGGATTGAGTCCATGTCCCATGCCGGGGTGGAAATTCGCACCCGAATTAAAACAAAACCGGCCGAACAGTGGGCCCTGGCCCGAGAATTTCGCCTGCGGGTAAAGATCGCCCTGGAGGAAAAGGGTATCGCCTTTGGTCGCCCGCAGCGGGACGTGTGGCACCAAGATCGGGGAGGTGGAGAGTAGGAAATTTGGGGAGTCTGGATAGCCCGCTTAAGCGGGCTTGAGCTTTGAGCCCTGGACTTTGAAGGGCTCAGCCGTCCAGAGCCGGGGGCTTACAGGGGGACTTGCCCCACTGAAATATCCACGCTGACGGCATCTTCATGATCGGGGCTGCCGTCGCCGTTGAGATCCCAGAGGGTGGTGGCAAAAAAGCCGCAGCGGAGGTCGGTGGCATCCCCGGCGGCGGCAAAGAAAAGGCTACCCCGTTTTACAGAGCAGGCCAGTTCAGCGGCTTCCAGCTGTTCAGGATAGCGGGTTTGCAACGTCGTCAACTGGGATTCGCAAGCCTGCTCGCCGGTGGGGCAGGTGAAGGACTGGATGAAGCTGGGGTCATTCTCGGTCAGGGGCAGATTGCCAAGCCACTGACCAGTGCGTTCCCCCTGTGGGTTGGGGGCTGACCAGCAGATGAAGTTGGCCCGGGGTGGCTGTCCTTCATTCTGGAACGGGTTGACCTCGAGGGTAGAGGTGGGGGGGCACTCGGCCTCTAGCTCAGCCACCTGTGCGGGATAAAGCTGGCGCACCCGGTTCAGGGTTTGGTCGGAGGTAGCTGGGCCATTCTGCAATAGGGTGCCGGCTGCGGGGGCATTGTTACCCAGCTGAACGGTACAGTCGCTGCCGTTGGCGTTCACAGTGGTGGTGACGGTTTGTTCGCCAAACTGGTTAGTATAGCGGGTTCCTTCAGGAAGAGATGCCGCACTGACGGGGGTGCGATTCATCCAAACCACGCCATCCTGACGGTCGTAGGCCCGCATCAGGGTTTCCCCATCGGTGCGATAGATGCGAATGGTTTGGTCGGAGGTTTCGCACAGGGCCAGGGTGGTATCTGGGGCGGTAGTTTGGGCCACGGCAGGGCTCAGGGGTAAGGCTGTGCCCAGAGCGATGACGGCCAGACCAATGGGGGCAAGGGAAGCTTTTAGTTGCATTACAGATGACCTCTCACAACGATGTGTATACACCCACTGAGAACCACATTAATCCTATTTTGCTATTGAAATTATAGTTTCATCAATTATGCGGAATTCAGGTTTTTATCTAAGCGAAACAGCGCCCGAATCTGTTGTGGCAACGTCAATGGATCAAATGGTTTGCTGAGGACATGAATAGTCCTGTGGTTACTCAGATCTTCGGGCAGGTTAAGGATAGGTTGTTGAATTAGCAGCAGTACCGGGATGGATTCAGTGGTCGAGCTTTGATCAAGCGATTTGAGAAAATCAAGACAAGGTTTTTGTTCAACTTCATTAGCAGGGACGGCTAATAAAATGGCATTGAAAGGATGTATTAGAGAAAAACGGAGACCTCCAGAAATTGAATCTGTGGTAACAACGTCCCATCCCATAAATTCTGTTATGCAGAGATAAAATAGCTCTTGCAGGAGGGGATCAGGTTCAATGAGAAGCAGGGAGTTAGTTTCCATTCGATTGGAGTGGTGTAGGGTAACACTCACCAGGGCAAAGCCCTTAGAGGAGATTTCGTCAGAGCGGTAGATCCCAGGAACTTAGGATGATAACTTGTGGATTCAACATAGCTGCCGAAAGCATGAAACCAGTAAGAAAAGCTTAGCGTTAGAACGGCTGCATGCCACTTTTGCGAATGACTATTTCGTCATTCCCACGACGGCGGGAAGCCAGCCTGTCGCCGCTACTGCCGCATGGACGTCCGCCGCAGCGGAAATGACAGACCAGCCAGCCTCGTTACATTTCCCAGCCCAGGATATCGGCTATCTCAGCGGCAATGGTTTCGGACGCAAAGGGTTTGGTAATTATGCCGGTAATGTCCATCGTCGAAAAGCGACGACGATCATTGGGTTGTACTTTTGCGGTGAGCAAAATAACTGGGATGGCTTGGGTGGTGGGATGCGATCGCAGCGTTTCAAACACCTGAAAGCCGTCCATATCCGGCATGGAAATATCCAGCAGTATGGCATCGTACGGCTGGGTGGTGGCTTGCTTGATGCCCTTTTCGCCGGTATCGGCGACATCGGTTTGCCAATCGGTAAAGCAATCAATGGCCAGCTGTACGATCTCGCTGAGGTCAGGTTCGTCATCAATGATCAGGATCCGGTTTGGCATTTGGGGCTCTTGGCTATCGACAATCTGTAAAAACTTGCTCTCTTACTCTTTCGCTCCCTGGCTCTCTTCTCTTCCAGGCAAAGTGAAATAGAAGGTGCTGCCCTGGCCGGGGGTGCTGTCCACCCAGATTTCTCCGCCGTGTTGCTGCACGATAGTTTTACAAATGGTCAGACCCAGTCCGGTACCGCCTTTCTTGCGGGTGTCGGTGGCATCGACCTGCTGGAACCGTTCGAAGATGGGTATAAGTTTGTCAGGGGGAATGCCCCGGCCTGAGTCGGAGACGGAGAAAAGGATGGAGGGGTAGATGGGTAGATGGGTGGATGGGTGGATGGATAGTGGGGTAGTGAGATGGTGGGTCGGTGGGGCAATGGGTTCTGCTGCCGCACTATCTCGCCATCTCGCCATCTCGCCACCTCGCTCTCCCTTCTCCCCGCTCCCAATCTCCCACTGCTTCGCCGTCAGGCTAACAACGCTGCCGGATGGAGAAAACTTAATGGCGTTGCTGAGCAGGTTGGTCAGGGTTTGGACGATGGCTCCAAAGTTGGCTTCGACGGTGACTTTGGGGGCATGGGTTTCGAGGGTAATGCCCTGCTCACTGGCCAGGGATTGGACGGCTTCTACCGCCTGGTGCAGCAGTTCGGGGACGGAGCAGGTTTCTTTTACCAGTTTGATGGTGCCGGATTCCAGGCGCTCCAGGTCGAGAATGTCGTTAATCAGCTGAATCAGTCGGTCGCTGTTTTTCAGGGCCAGTTGCAGGATGTGGTGAAATTTGTCGGGCTGCTGGTCGAACTTGCCGGTGAGGAGTAACCCCAGGGAACCGCGAATGCCGGTCAGGGGAGTGCGCAGTTCGTGGCTGACGACGGAGATAAATTCGTCTTTGATGCGGTCGGCGGAATGGCGATCGCTGATGTCCTGAATTTGGGAGACAAAATAGAGGGGAACGCCGTCGCGATCGCAAATCAAAGAAGCGTTGAGAATGGCCCAAATGACATGGCCCTGTTTGTGGATGTAGCGCTTGTCCATCTGGATGGAATGGCTCTGTTTAGAGAGCAGCTGATCGGTCTTTTCCAAGTCGGAGTTGTGGTCTTCAGGGTGGGTGATTTGTTGAAAGTTTGACTGCAGCAGTTCGGCTTCGGAATAGCCGGTGATATCGCAAAGGGCGCGGTTCACTTCGATAAAATCGCCATCCAAGGACACTAGGGCCATGCCGATGGCGGCGTCTTCAAAGGCCAGACGGAAGCGTTCTTCGCTCTGGCGCAGGGCTTCTTCCATAGCTTTGCGATCGCTAATGTCCCGAATAATGAGTAACACTTCGTCCGCTTCAAACGGAATGACCCGTGCTTCTTCGTATTGGAGAACGCCATTCACTGTAATCTGGTACTCGTAGGTCTGTTCTTGCCCCGTCGTGAGTGCCTTTTCGATATACCAGAGCCGCTGCTCGACCAGATGCCGAGGTAAAACATCCCGTTGATTAACGCCCGGTTTGAGTAGTTCGGGCTTGTACACCTTCACCTTGTCGGCAATGTAGACAGACAAATAGGTACCGTCTCGTCGCAATCGCAGTAGGAAGTCGGGAAGGGCCTGTACCAGAGCCCGATTGATGGCCTCACTTTCCTGCAGAGCGGCTTCGGCCTGTTTGCGTTCGGTGTAGTCGTTGAAGACCCCCAGGGCACAGGTCTGGCCTTCGATTTCAATCAGTTCTACGGACAGCATCCCGACTTTAAGCTCATCGGATTTTGTTTTGAGAACGAGTTCGTAGTCTTGAAGGCGACGACGGGACTTAAGCACTTCCACAATTTCGGCAACCTGCTCAGGCTGGGGTAACAGCCCCAGTTCCAGCGGGGTTTGGCCGATTACCTCTGCTCGGGTGTAGCCCGTCAGGGCCAGAAACTCGTCATTAACCTCAATGTAAGACCCGGTTTCAAAACTGGTGATGCTGATCACGTCGGGGCTGACCCGAAACACCTTGGCGAACTTGTCTTCTGACTCATACAGGGCAACTTTGGCTCGTTCTAGAGAACGGTGGAGCTGCTTAGCGGTCTGGTTAAAGGATGTGGTCAGGGTTTGCAGTTCGGCAATGGGAATGGCTTCGGGCAGAGGCTGTTGCCACTTTCCTGCCGCCAGGGCCAGGCTGGCCTGGTTCAGGCGCGAAATGGGAGCTGTAATGCGACGGGCCGTCCAGGCTCCGAGCAGCGATGTGATGATGAAGGTGAGCAGGGAAAGCAGGACGGTGCGGACATTGTTGGCATAAATTTCAGCCATAAAGTCGGTTTCTGGCACCGCCACCACCACCAGCCAATCCAGGCCAAATTCATCCGGATAGGGTATCACCCGGACAAAGTTTTTCTGGGTATCGGTTTTGATCTCTAAATCGTAAGTGGCTTGAATCGACTGAAGATCATGCAAATCCGTCAACAGCTTTCGGGTGGTTGAGCGAGTCAGGACATCTTCGCTATGAATGGCCTGTACCTGAGTGGGTGCCTGCCCCTCCTCCCGGATAACAAAGGTCTGTTCGTCGGTGGAGGTGGCAATTAAGTGGCCTGAGCGGTCAATAATAAAGGCCTCCCCTGAGGGGGAAAAATCGAGTTCACTCAAAAAGAGGTTGATTTCTGCCAGCAGAATCGCTGAGGTAAACACCCCCTGCAGTTCGCCCTCCCGGTAGACCGGAGCGGAGAAGTTCATGGTGGCAATGGGCAGGCCGCTAAAGGGATACAGCGGTGTCCAGGTGGGGCCTGCGGCCTTTACTGCCAACTCATACCAGGGGCGTTGGCGGGGATCGTAGCCGGGGGTTTCGGCCAGTAACCGTAGGCGATTCCCCTGGGCATCAATTTCGTAAAAGCGGCGCACTCCTGGGGTGGTTTCATCGGCCAGAACTAAAGCGCCAGGGCCCGCCAGCGCGCCGGTATTATCGCGCCCGACGCCGATCGTGCCGCCCTGGGCACTGCCCCAGCCGATGGAAATTAAGTCTTCGAAGGACTGGACCTGATTTAAACTCAGTTTTTCGAGCTGTGGAATATTGTCAGGATCCAGAAGGCCCTGTTCCATTTCCAGCTGGTTTAGACGCACCACATCCTGGGGGGCTCTCAGGTAGGCATCCAGGCGGTTGCTGATGCGGCTACTGGTCTGGTTCATCAGCTGATCCACCAGGTTGGCCACCGACTGCTGACCACTGCGATAAGACAAATATCCCACCAGCCCTACCGCCCCCAGGGTTTGCAGCACGAAGGGAACGACCAGCACCCAGCGCAGGGGAATTTGAGTCACTTTTACTACTCTCCTTTTCGTACTTTTAACAAGGTCGGAACGACCAGCACCCAGCGCAGGGGAATTTGAGTCAGGTATCGGTTCAGGGTCTGGGGTAGGGCAGGGGCCATAGAAGCAGTGATGTTGGCGACTTCAATTTCGGGTCATGGGACTGGGTTCAGAATGTCCCTGGGCTGCAGCTTTGAACCATATCGGCGGCGGTGGATGGGTGGATGGGTCGGGAGTTGGTACTTTTATTGTGCACGTCTCTCTTAGTGGTAGGGTCTGAGGCAGTAGGTATTGCCGCCTTTGGCCTTGGCGGCATAAAGCTCCTGGTCGGCAATATCCAGCAGAGTTGAAAAAGATTTTTGCGAACTCGGCAGGGTACCGGAAATGCCCATACTGAGGGTGACATAGCCATGGGCAGACCACTCATGGGGCAGCTGCAGGTGAGTGATGGCCTGGTGAATGCGCTCGGCCACCTTAAGCGCCCCGGTCAGGTCTGTGCCGGGCATGGTGATGACAAATTCTTCCCCGCCGTAGCGGGCAACCTGGTCAGTCTGGGGGCGAATACAGTCAGACAGCAGCCGGGCAATGTGCTGCAAACACTGGTCTCCAGACTGATGGCCGTAGTGGTCGTTATAGGGCTTAAAACGGTCGATGTCACAGAAAATTACCGAAACGTACTCCTGAATGTGTTCTGCCTGCTGCCAGGTCTGCTGCAAAAAGGTTTCAAAGGCGTAGCGGTTGGCCACCTGGGTCAGGGCATCAATGCTGGCCTGCTGTTGCCAGTGCTGGGTCTGCTGCCGCTGGACATGGTCCAGCTGGCGGCGCAGGCGCACCCGCTCTAACCGACTGAGGGCGCGGGTCACTAACTCCGGCCCCAGGATGGGTTTGTGGATCAGGTCGTCGGCCCCGGCGGCAAATACTTGCTGCATAATCTGCGGATCGGTGTGGGCGGTAATCACCAGAATGGGCAGGTCGCCGTAATGGCAATCCTGCCGTACTACCTGGCATAGGTCAATACCGCTGAAACCAGGCATTTCAATATCCAATAGCAGCAGATCGGGGTTAACGCGGGTGAGGCTATCCCAGAAGTGCTGGGGGTCAGATACGGGGGTGACCTGGAGCCCCCAGGGTTCCAGCAGGTGGATCAGTCTTTCCAGGGCCAAGGGGTCATCGTCTATGGCCATGACCCGGTTACAAAGCGGGGCTTCTGAAGCGAAACACTGAGTCAGAATTCGAGAGAGTTCGGGCAGCTCGACGGATTTAACGATGTAGCGATCGCACCCCGCCCGACTGGCCAGGACTCGATCCGCCAGGTCATCCTGCTCTGCCAGCACCAATACCTGGGCGTCGGGGCACTGCTGTCGCAGGGTCTGCCAGCGCTCCAATCCCTCAGCATCTTTGACAAAGCCAAGGTTGAGCAGAATGTACTGGGGCGGGGTGAGGTTGGTCTTCTCGGGCAGGGCGTTCCAGCTGGGGACGGGGAGCAGTTCCAGGGAGTGAGCGGGTTGGGCGGCCTGGAGTTCCTGGAGGAGGTTGGGATCGGGGTCTAGGAGGAGGATGGTGGTGGGGGAAGGTGGAGGAGTGGGAGGGTGGGAGGGTGGATGGGTGGATGGGTAGGTAGGTGAAGTCGGTGGGGTAGGTGGGGTGGGGGTGTCTGGTGGAGTGGGGGTGAGGGTTTGGTGGAGGGTGGTGAGGGTTTGGGAGAGTTGGGTGAGGTGCCGGGGGGGGAGGGGCGTGTCTTGGGCCAGGAGGTGTTCCATCTTGCGGGCGAGGGTGGCTTCCTGGTCGTAGCCGAAGGTGCCCAGGGCCCCGACCAGACGGTGGGTCTGGGCTTTGGCCTGGTGGCGGGAATCTGGCTGGTCAGGGTTGGCGTGGACTGACTGAATGGCCTGATCTAGTTCCGTTAGCCGCTGCCCCAGGGAAGCCTGGAAGCGGGCGGCGAGTTGAGCTTTACCCTGGAGCCACTGTTCTTGTTTGTGCGGATCCTGGGGCAGGGCGGATTTAGGCTCAGGTTCAGGTTCGGGCTCGGGCTTTAGCCGATAGCCCAGACCGTAAACGGTTTCCAGCCAGTCTTCGGTCATGCCCCCGGCCTTGAGCCGCCGTCGCAGGTCTTTGACCAGGTTGGTCACCGCCTTATCTGAGGGCGGAGCGTCAATGGTCCACAGGCGGTCAAGGATCATGTCGCGGCTAAAGACCCGCTGGGGATTGCGTAGAAACAGCTCCAGCAGGCCATATTCCTTGGGGGCAAGGGGGATTATTGTGTCGCCGTAGGACACCTTAGCGGATCGGGGATCGAGGCATAGTTTTCCCCAGGTCAACACTGGCGAGGGCGTCCCCCCTCTTCCCCGCCGGTTCAGAGCCCGGATACGGGCGAGTAACTGGTCTTCATCCCAGGGCTTGGCAAGGTAGTCATCGGCCCCGGCATCCAGACCGCGCACGATTTCTGCACTGGTGTCATGGGCCGTCAGCATCAGAATGGGGACGGTGCAGCCCTGAGATCGCAACCTCTGACACACCTCCATCCCATGCAGCTCAGGCAGTTCTACATCCAGCAGAATCACATCATAGCTCACCATCTCCACCATATCGAGCCCGGTCTGGCCATCCTCGACGAGATCGACCACATGGTGATGAGCCTTCATCGTCATGATGATGGCTTCTCCTACTAACGGATCGTCGTCGATTAATAGGATTTTCATGGCAGAAGTTGGGGGTAGATGGGTGGATGGGTCGGCGGGTCGGCGGGTAGGTGGGTGGATGGGTAGACGGGTTTCAGGTTCTAGGTTTCGGGTTCCAGGTTTCGGGTTCCAGATTGCAGATTTTAGTTTATGCCGACACCCGATACCTCCCACTCTCCTACCCTCCCACTCTCCCACCCTCCCACTCTCCCACCCTCCCACCCTCCTACCCTCCCACTCCCACTCCGGCCAACTTACCCTTGAACTGGCTCATATACAGCTCGTGGTATAGTCCCTGCTGCTGCATCAGGCTATCGTGGGTGCCTTGCTCGACGATTTCGCCGGATTTTAGCACCAGAATCTGGTCGGAGTCGCGGATGGTGCTGAGGCGGTGGGCGATGACAAAGCTGGTGCGGCCTGCCATCAGGCGGGTGAGGGCTTCCTGAATGTGCTGCTCGGTGCGGGTATCGACGTTGCTGGTGGCTTCATCGAGAATCACCAGGCGGGGGTTTTGCACCATCATCCGGGCAATAGTAAGGAGCTGGCGCTGGCCCTGGCTGAGGTTGCTGCCCCGTTCCGCCAGTAGGGTGTCGTAGCCGTTGGGCAGGCGCTCAATGAACTCGTGGGCGTTGGCCTGTTTGGCCGCTTCGATGCAGTCTTTTTCGGTGGCATCCAGGCGGGCGTAGCGCAGGTTGTTCATCACCGTGTCGGAGAACAGGAACGGCTCCTGCAGCACAATGCCGATTTGCTGGCGCAGACTGTCTTTCTGGACGTTATAGATGCTGTGGCCATCAATTAAAATATCGCCGCTATATATATCATAGTAGCGGGTAATCAGGTTGATCAATGTGCTTTTGCCGGCTCCAGTGGGGCCACAGAGGCCAATTTTCTGACCCGGTAGGGCCTCGAAGCTGTTGTGCTTGAGGACGGGGCGGTTGGGCACGTAGGCGAAGTTCACGTCCTTGAACATCACATGGCCCTGGATGGGCGGCAGAGCGAAGGAGGCAGGGGTGTTCTGGATGGCAGGGCGCTCGTCCATCACGTTGAACACTCGTTCAGCGGCGGATAGGGCCGCCAGCAGCTGATCCAGGGAGTTGGAAATGCTGGTGATGGGCAGGGCCAGCTGGCGGGTGTACTGCAAAAAGATGGCCACGGTACCCACATCGGCCCGACCGTTGATGGCCAGCAGGCCCCCCACCAGAGACACCAGGGCAATATCCAGGTTGGTGAGGATGGCGGTGACGGGGCGGGTCATGAGGGCGATGAATCGCGCCCGTTTGCCAGCGTTGCGGGCCGCCAGGCTAATTTCCGTAAAGCTGTCGATGCTCTCATCCTGGCGGTTGTAGGCGATTACCACCTTCTGCCCGCTGATGGTTTCTTCCATCAGGCCGTTGAGTTCGGCCACTTCCCCCTGGAGCTGGCGAAAGGCCGGAGTAGAGAACTGGCTGACGAAGCTGAGCAGGGCCAACACCAGGGGCGCGATAGTGAGGGCGGCAATGGCTAACTGCCAGTTAAGCCAGACCATAATGATGACGATGAACACCAGCTTGGTGGCCTCCGACAGGGTGGTGTTGAGGCTGGTGCGGAAGAACTGGGCGATGACTTCGGTGTCGTTGCTGAGGCTGCTCATCAGTTCGCCGATGGGGCGGCGATCGAAGAAGTTCAGCGACAGGGTCATGACGTGGTTGAACAACTGGCGGCGCAGGTCGTAGATGGAACGCTGGGTAATTTTCGCCAGCAACAACCCCTGCACCAGCAGCGCCAGGCAGCCGAACACGCCGCACAGCAGCATGATCAGGGCGGTCTGACGAAACAGATCCAGATCCCGTGGTCCCACCAGGTTGTTGATGCCCTGGCCCAAAAAGTAGGTCACAGCCAGGTTGAGGCCGGTGTTGAGCAGGGCCGCCAGCACCACCCAGAACAGCGCCCCCCGATAGTGGGCGACATACCCCATCAGCCGCCCAAAGGTTTCAGAGCGGGGCACGGCCTGGGCCGACTGGGGCTCTCGGGAGGGGGGTTGTCGGCGCAGTAATGGTTTCATGCGGTGACTCCTCCCAGCTGGGAATTGCAAATTTCCTGGTATAGAGGATTGGTTTTTAGCAGTTCCTCGTGGGTGCCGGCGGCGATGATTTCTCCGGCCTCCATCAAAAAGATGCGATCGGCAGTAATGACCGTGCTGATGCGCTGGGCCACAAAGATAGTGGTGCTGCTGCCCACCAGATCTTGAATGGCGTCCTGCACCCGGGCTTCGGTAGACATATCCAGGGCGCTGGTGCTGTCATCTAGAATCAGAATTTTGGGCTTCGTCGTCAGGGAGCGGGCGATCGCCAACCGCTGCCGCTGCCCCCCCGAGAAGTTAGTGCCCCGCCGCGCCACCGCAGCGTCGTACCCCTCGGGAATGGCGCTGACAAAGCTGTGGGCATCGGCGGCTTTGGCGGCGGCGATCATGTCGTCTTCAGGGGTATCGGGGTTGCCGTAGCAGAGGTTATCCCGCACTTTGCCGCTAAACAGCACCGACTCCTGCAGGGCAATACCGCAGAGGGCATGGAGCTGTTCCAGATCCATCTCCCGCACGTCGATGCCGTCGATGGTAATGCGCCCCTGGGTGACGTCGTAAAAGCGGGGAATCAGGTTGACCAGGGTCGATTTGCCCGCTCCGGTGGCCCCCAGAAAGGCGACGGTCTGGCCCGGTTCGATGGTCAGGTTGATATCTTTCAGCACCGGCTCCGACTGGGCACTCTGGTTGGGGTAGCGAAACGAGACCTGCTCAAACACGATGCGGCCCTGGGGCACTTCGGGATGGGCCGATTGGGGGTGGGCGCTGTTCTGCACATCGGTGATTTCGTCCATCACCTTAAACATGCGCTCGGCTGAGGCTTCCGCCGCTGTCACCTGGGGCAGAATGTTGGCCAGGGTAACCAGGGGAATCAGGATGGTGCCCAGGTACTGGGCAAAGGCGAAAATTTGCCCGGCGGTGATCTCCCCCGCCAGGTTGCCCAACCCGCCGAACCAGAACACGGCGACGGTGCCCAGGTTCACCACCAGGTACAGCATCGGCTGCAGCAGGGCCGCATACTGCACGGGCTTCAGGGAGGCCTTGCGGAACTCCTGGTTGGCGCGATCGTAGCGGCGGGTTTCGTACTGTTCCTGCACAAAGGCTTTTACCACCCGAATGCCCGACAGGTCTTCCTGCAGCACGTTGTTGACGGCATCCATTTTGCCCTGCTGCACTTCAAACAGGTGGCTCATTTTGTTGATGAACACCCCCAGGGCAATCAGCATCAGGGCCAGGGCAATCCACAAAATCCAGACCAGGCTGGGGGTGCTGCGGTAGACCAGGACGATCGCCCCCAGCACCATTACCGGAGCCTGCACCAGGGAGGTCACCACCTGCAGCACCGCCTCTTTGATGGCGTTCACGTCGCTGACCATCATCCCCAGCAGGTTGCTGGTGGGAAAGCGGTCGAAATTGCCGAAGGAAAAGGTCTGAATCTTTTTATATAAATAGAGCCGCACCACATGGGCCGTATGTTCCGAAAAGCCCACGGCATACCAGGCATTGGCCATGGTAAAGACGGCACTGACGGCGGCGAACACCACCATCCACAGCACCGTTCGAAAGACGGCAGTGCGATCGCCCGCAATCAACCCTTCATCCACCAGATACTGCGACAGCATCGGGATAAACAGGGTGAACAGAGCAGCTATCCCCAGCAAGATCTGGGAAATGAAGAAGTGATGCTCGTAGCCGCGATAGATGGCGAGGAATCTTCGGAGGTTAGGGAGCATTTTGGGGTAGGTGGGTAGGTGAGGTAGGTGGGTGGATGTTGTAGGGTGCATTAGCGAAGCAATGCACCATCTGGGAGATCTCCTAGCTCCGATGTTTGTTATCGAGCGCTATCTCGAACCGACGCTACATCAGGCAACGCACTATTCCGGAGACTGGCTTAACCCACCTGCGGCTCAACCAGGCGGTGTCGCGTCGTAGGCATTGCCGTTGTAGCCAGCCTCAAAACCTGCCTCAAACCCTTGACGGTAGACCTCGTTGTAGCCTGGGTTCGGATTTTGTGGCCCTCCCCCGTAGGCTGCATCGGGGTTATAGCCGGAGCCATATTGCTGGAAGTTTTCTCCATCTTGGTATCCCCGTTCGTAGCCATCTTTATAGGCTTGCTCGTCACTGGGGGCCGCTGCCAGGGGCGTATCGGTAGACAGGTTGCCCTCGCCGCTGACGTTGATGTACTGGCTAAAGACCCAGCCGGGAGCCTGGGAAAACTGGTTCGAGGTGGCCTTGACCTGATACCAGAGGCTGTCTCCCCTGGCGGTTTCTCCAAGAATCTGCAGTTCAGTGCCCCGGGGGAGCTCGTAGAGGATGGCAGCGGTGGTGTCGGCAGCTTGACGCACATTTAAAACATCGGCAGTGACGGTGCCCAGGCGGCCCGACCGGGCCTGGCTGGGGTCGTTTTCACCGGCTGCGGTAGGCACTGCTGCCGGTGAAGCCGCAGGGGGGGCAGTGGTGGGAAACTCCTCGGTGGTGGCCTCAGAGGGAACCGTTTCTGCCGATTGGTTGCCGCCACAAGCTGTCATCATCAGGCTGAATAGCAGCAGGGAAAATAGGGTTTTCTTGGTCATAACATGCCTTAAATTTTCCTAATGACTGCTGCGATCGCTGCAGTCAGCTTCAGTCCATACAGTCCAAAGCTTAATTAGTAAAAGTAAGAAACTGGCATGGAGCGCAGCGGTAACGCTCTTTGCCTGGGCTGAAACGCACCGCTCACATCAAGCGAGAAGCTGGGCCATGCCGGCATTGTTGTCTGTACTAAAAATCTGGATTGGACCGCAGGACAGGAGTTCTTAGGCATAGAGGGCGAGGACCAGTGCTTTGAGTAGTTCGGCTTCGATAGGGCCCTCAGGTAGTCAGAAAGACGGAACGGAAATGGTAATATTGCTCAACCACTTTCGTTGACATCCTGGAAAATTTGGCGATAGAGATCTGGGTGAACTCTAAACTTTGCCCTGAAGATGAGTTCATCCAAAATCGGTTTTAAGATTGAAATGGCGACCTGATCGATGTTCTACACACGCTATAGAGAGTCAGGGCCAGTTCTTTAACACTCCTCATCATTAAGCTTTTGTTGGAAAACCTGAAGGCTTTCAGAATCTGTGGCTAAGGTTTGAGGATGAGCGTGGAGTAAATCTTTTTCCGTTGAAAATAAAATCTGAAGCTCAAGGTGATTTGCTTGCACAACTTGATTCTGAGAATAGAGAAATTGATGGCATTAAATTTAAACGCCAACTACGAAGCGGTGAAAGCCAACACCTACGATTCAAAGCTCCAACGATCAATACATCACTGCTATTTATAACAGTGACTTTGTCTCAGGCACTCTCAACAGAAACAGTTATCTCAAAGCCAATCGTGTATTTACAGCTAACGAGAAAATAATTGCCTATAAAGCTGGTACCTTAGTTTCTGAAAAAGTAAACAAAGTGATTGATGATTTGATCAAGATTTTGTGCAATTGATGCAGTTTAGGAGATAATTTTAGTCAGGAGAGACAGGTTTCCACCACAAATATCTTTTTATTATAAATGAAGTTTTTGGACCAAATTTAGAACTATGAAAACCAGCGAATTTTATGTCGCAATTGAACGAGATGAGGACGGCCCCTATGTCGGCGAAGTTCCCCAAATTAAAGCCTGCTACAGCCAGGGCGAAACCATCGATGAACTTATGAAAAACATGCGTGAAGTCATTGGAAGGTGCCTTGAGGAACTAGAAGAAGAAGAGACCATAACCGAGTTCGTTGGTGTGCAACGGTTAGTTGTCTAATGCCCCAAGATTAGTTACAGCAAAGACGTAGATACCCTTTTGATTGAGCTATCCGAAGCTCCTAGCGCCTACACCAAAGACGAAGAAAGGGTGATCCTGCACTATTCAGAAGATGAAAAGCTGGTGGGTATCAATGCAAGGCGAAATATATAGCCTCCTACCACAGCCAAAGGTGATGCCCTACGAAAATATTGAGTTCCAGCAGCTAGCCGAACTCAATATTTTCGTAGAGGTCTGCAATGGTTACTTGGCATTCAAATGTGTTGAAAGAGAGCGTGACATCCGGTGAATCGTACTCAGAGAGAAGCCACTGATTCGGTGACGTTTTAATGTGGTGCTCTACATGGATACTGTACTGGTCAATCAACAAATATTCCTGAAACCTCGGAAGCGTGCGGTAGGCCAGAAACTTTTCCCCCGGTCATAACCTTTCGTTGAGTTTGACAGCACTTCAGCCATAAAACCGGCATGCCTAAGCATACCTAAGACCTAGTTGATGCATAGTCCCTGCCTGATGATGATTTAGGTATTGGATGCCGTTGAGGCATCCAATACCTTGGGCATTAACCCAGCTGAGGAGAGGGGGCTAAGCCTACGACTTCCAATCTTCCCAATCTTCATTGAAGATTGAGGTGTCAGGAAACATTACCGGATTGCCGCTGTTCTCCAGCTCCTTTTTCAGAGCTTCTAACAATGGTTCCTGGTTGGGCAGGTCATCCACCAGCTCGTAGGGCATCACCCCATTGCGCAGGGCGAAGTCAATGGTGTGCCCGGCAGCGGCTCCGACTGACCATTCAAAGGAGTGGACCCGGTAGGCGGCGGCGGCAATGGTGCTGGCGGCGATGCTCTTACTGGCCACTAGCATGTTGTCGATCTCCTGGGGAATCATTGACCGCAGGGGAATCTGGGCCGGGTAGGTATTAAAGTGGCCCTGCCGTACCCCCGGACGCTCAATGTTGCCGGGCTTTTCCACCGGATACTCGGCATAGCAGGGGTGGAAGTCGATGGTGTACTGGGCAATCCCTACGGAGTCGGGGTAAATGCGCGATCGCGTCCGTCGGGGAATGACGTTCGCCGCCCCATCTTCCTGGAAGGTGTCGAGGGTATTCAGCCCCGCCAGGTGTCGCTGCAGGGAGAGGTACTCGTCGGGCCCCAGGGTTTCCCGGTAATAATCCTGGGCGAAATCCTGCATGGAAAAGTCGATCTCGGTGATCACGAACCCGTCTTCGTAGCCATAGGCCGAACGACCAATAATCCGGCGGCCTTCCCGAATGTAGGGATACTTCGACAGCCCGTGGGCGGTAGCCATGGGAGAGTCAAACCCCTGCGATAACTGCAGGAAGGGATAGGGCTCTTTGATGGCGTCGTTGAAGATCGGGTCATCCTGGAAATTAATGTTGTTGGTGTCGCTGGTGGCCAGCCAGTAGAAAAAGCCCAGGGCATTTTCTTCCCCTTTGCGCAGGGTTTCGGTGCGCAGGCCTCCCATCCAGCCGCCCGGTTCCAGCTGACCTGTGGCCGCTAGCTGGTCCTGGGTGTAAACCAGGTTATCCAGGCTGGTGCCGGGGTTATAGTCGTTACCCGGTAGCCAGTTCTGCATCGAAATATCGCCGGGGCTGGGGCGAGCCACGCCAAAAATGGTGTCGTCCCGACGGGGCGTTTCACTCCAAATGCGGCGATAGGTAAACACAAAGTCAAAATAGCTCTGGGGGTCTTTCAGGGCGTCATTATCTCTGGGGTCAAAGCCGTAAATGGGTCGGTAGGTTTCGTAGAAGTCGGGAAGGTCGTAGGTTTGGGCTTCTTCCGTGTGCTCCATAGCAAAGGTGTAGGTGAACCCCTGGGTGCAGTAGGGGTCGCGGGTGGTCACCGGGGAAGAAGGGTTCAGGGACGAGCGGGGGTCAAGGCCAAGCTGGTAAGGCACCCCAGTCAGGGCAACCATTTCGCCGGTTTCGGTGGCTTCTACCACGTACCAGTCGGCCGGCCGGGGAACCGCCTCCCCCTCAACCGCTGCCGGTGCCATGGGGACGAACTGGATGACGGATTTCGACAGCCGAGCCGAATCTTCGTAGGTGTAGGCATCTTCAATAATGGCTGAGAGGGGTTCGGTGTTGAGGGGCTCGGTGCCAGGGGCCGGACTATGCTGAATCGCCACCAGACTCTCAATCTGGTTGCCCTCGGCATTTAGACTCAAATCCTTGACGACGGTGTTGGGGAACCACCTCAGTTCGCCCCCGCCTTCGGCCTCCGCCTCGGCCAGCATATCCAGCAAAATGTCGTTGGCGTCGTAGGGCAAGAAGCAAGAAACGCTCACCCAGCACTGGCCAGGATTGAGCTCGCCATACTTGGCTGCAATGCGAGTCCGCAGTTCGTTGTAGCCGCGAGCATAGTGCAGCAGCGATCGCTGTTTGGGCGCTTCATCTAGCGCCGTGGTGCCCTGGGAAGAAATCTGCCCGCCCACCCAGTCGGTGATTTCAGTCATGCAGACGGTGCGACCGGTCAGCAAGCTCTCGTACGCAGTGGCGGTCCCGGCCAGGCCACCCCCCACAATCATAATTTCGCATTCAACCACGGCGTCGGGGGTGGGTATCGCCTGGGTCATCAGGGTTTGGCTATCTTGGGCTGAAGCCGCGATGGTTGTCCAGGGCAGGGTGCTGCTGAGGACGGTGGAGGCTAAAACGGGAATAGCAACAAATTGAGAGATATTGCAGGCGAAGGGTAGAATAAGACACTTTGAAGGCCAAAGCTTCCTATTCGCTGAGAGTGCAGAAGTTCGCAAGTGTCCAAACCAGGTCTTCGAGCGCTATAGAACGCATAGTCGGTATTTGAACTTAAGGGATGAGAGTTGTGTCGAAAAAGTAAATGAATCGAACTTGTTGCTTGACGCTAACGGTGCGTTTCGGCCAGGGTGAAGTCTTTTGCATCTTGGCAGAGCTGGCCTGAGGCCGAGAAAACACATCCCACCCAAAATCAAGTCTTGATCACTCTGCTGGAGGGTGGGCACCGCCCACCAATAATATTAGGCTATAAAACCGACTCTTTTTGATGAGAAAATCCCTCCGCCAGCTGATGTTTCAATAAATACCCCACCACCACCACATTCAGCAGGAAAATCACTAATCGCCGCCAGGATAAATCGTGCATGAGTTCCTGCACTTCCAGTGGCAGGGGCAACGCCGCCATCACCAGCATGAGGGGATTGGCCCACCGTTTGCCGTACCAGAGCCCGATGGTGGCGGTGCCCATGATCAGGGCATAAACCCCGGCAATTCGAGCCACTATCCGCAGCCCCTGGGGCTGACTGTGCAGGATGGTTTTCAAAAACCAGGCCCCCAGCCCGAACTCACCGTCGGTCAGAGAATCCTGGGCCCAAGTCGCCAGAGTACTGTAGTTTCTCCAACTCAAGCCGGAGATCACGCTCAGGGCCAGCAGCACCAGAACAATGAATCCTTTGTAGGCCACAATTGCTTTTAAACTGGCGGGACGTTGATGCTGAGTTGTTGAATGCTGAACGGTCATGAATCAAAAAATGGTTAGTTAAACGCTAAGGGAACCGCGGCATTTGTCGGTTGGGTTCCACTATGTTTTACCCAACCGACGCAATACACTATGCCGTTGGCATATTACTTTTTTCCTCGTCCCGCACAATGACCAGGTTGGTAAACCAGCGGCTTTCAGGAAAGCTGTCCAGCAGCAACAACAGCAGCAGGGTAATGGGCATGCCTAAAAACGCTCCCGGCCCCCCCAGCAGCCACACCCAGAAGGCGAAGGAAACAAACACCAGGGTAGGAGACAGGTTGAGCCCCCGACTCATCAGGGCTGGAGAAAGAATATTCTCGGCCATAAGGTTGGCCACCACAAACCCTACAATCACCAGCACCGCCCGCAGAACGCCAAACTCCGCGAAGGCCAGCAGCACCCCAGGAACCGCCGCCAAAAAGGTGCCGATATAGGGAATATAGCTCAGGAAGAAGGTCAGAAAGCCCCACAAAATGGCAAAATCCACCCCCAGCAGCAGCAGAATGATGCTGACCCCGACACCCGTGACAGCATTGACAATACCCCGTAGCCCAAACTGCCGCACTACTCCCTGCCCAAACTGGGTCAGGCGCTGCACCAGTAGATGATCTCCCGAGGCTGACCGACGCATGCGCTTCATCATCATCGGACCTTCGGCAATGAAGAACAGGGTGGTCATCAGAATTAAAAAGGAATCGCTGAAGAACCCGGCTAATCCCCCCAGGAAAACGCGGATAGTCTGCAGCAGGGTGCTGTTGTCTAAGACATTGCGGGAACCCGCCGGTGCGAGATTTGGAACCGTAATGCCGTATTGCTCCAACAGGCTTTGAATGTCTACCAGACGTTCGTTTAAGTTGCCGGCATAGGTGCCCAGCTGCGCCGCCAGGCTGGTAACGGAGGCACTGATGATGTAGAACAACACCCCAAACAGGGCCGATAGCCCCACCAAAATCAGCAGCAGGGCGATTGGGGTGGGAACCCGCTGCCGCCGCAGCCAACCGTAGATGGGGCTAAACAGCAGACTTAAAATTAAGGCAAACAAAAAGGGATTGAGAATCGGAGCCGCCACCCGCACTCCCCCCAACACAATAACGATGGCGGCCAGGTTAACCAGGACTCGGGACAGGGAAGGTAGTGGGGGAGAGGTGTTCATCGGAGTAACCCTATTAGAAAACGATTACACGTCGGATAGTGCGGTTTGCAAATTGGCCTCAGCTTCTTTCGATAGCGAGGTTTTGAGTACTTTACCGCCAAACGGCTTCACTTCCTCCAGCACCTTGTCAGGGGTGGCTTGCCGCACCAGCACAAACAGAGCCGAGGTCCCCGGTTCCAGGGTTGTGCCCAGTTCCTTCATAAAGTTGTCATCGATGCCATAATCAGACACCTTTCCAGCCAGGGCACCGCTGGCGGCTCCTACGGCAGCTCCGCCAATGGGAGAAAGGAACAGAGTCCCCAGCAGGAGGCCCCAAAATCCGCCACCGGCGGCCCCGGCGGCGGTGAGATTAACCGCCTGATTCAGCTTGACTTTGCCGTCCGGCTTCTTCACCACCACCACCGCATCTTCCAGTTCAATCAGGTGCTCTTTTTGTAACTTGGTCAGGGTGAGGCGAACTTCCTCAGCCTTAAACTCATCGTCGTACGCCACGACAATCAAATCACTCATGATGATGACCTCTATATAGATATAAAGAATGTAGAAATGACAGAACCAAATGCCGAAAGGAATGCGGCTAACAAATCGTGTTAGCCGCTTGCGTACCCCATCAATGGGTATTTATCCTAGGGGCACTGTAACCCTGAGTACAGCTGATCTTGAGCCGCGGATACCGCGGTAACCTCGTCTTGAATAGCGCTAGCGCCTTCACTGAGCGTGGCTTGATTAGGCACAGCACTGATGGCTTTATCCAGGTTTTTATAAGCCTGAGATAAATCCTCTATCCGGGCAACTTCTAAGTCTTGAAAATCAGATTGAATACTGTCCCAGGTTTGCCTAACACCGGCCTGGGCCTGCTTCAAGTCTTCAACGGTAGAACTGGGGCCAACGCTCTTCAGAGTGGCCAGGGAAGTTTTGAATTCGGCCAGACTGGTGCACAGGTTGGCTTGGGCCTCAGGCGCTGAAGACTGGGCACAACTGGCGGCCAGCAACAGGCAGGGAAGTGAAGTCAGAAAAACTCGATAATTCATTATCAAAATTTAGATTTAAGAGTGGATAGATGGGTTAAAAGCATGGGGATTAGGGTGGCAACCTCCGAATGAAATAGCGCTTATACGCGTCGGTCTTCTAACGCTTTGGACAGGCGATCGAGGGATTCAGCGGTGCGCATTTGCAGTGCTTCAGGAGAAGGGGCGGTGGGTTCTCCCTTTTGTCGCCAGAATCGTCGCTGGGCGTTTTCAATGGACCGAATCAGCAGAAAAATGCAAAAAGCAATTACCAGAAAATTCAGCACAGCCGCCAGAAATACGCCGTAGCGGATGCTATTGTAGGTCAGATTTTGCAACTGATCAACACCAGCGGCTTCCAGGGCAGGATTTAAAATGGCAGGGGTAATCACGTCTTCTACCAGGGAAGAAATAATTTTGCCAAAGGCTCCCCCAATAACGACGGCGATCGCCAGATCCAGGACGTTGCCACGGGCTAAAAAGGCCCTAAAATCGGCCCAAAATCCATTTTTTGCTTTAGCCATGGGTTTTTCTTCTCCTTTATGAAATGAAATAGATGGCGAAATGAAATAGATGGCGAAATGAAATAGATGGCGAAATGAAATAGATGGTTTGCAGTATCAGCTCTCAGCCAGCTGTCGTGCGCCGCTGCTCCGCACGGCCTCCGCCCTACACACCCAACCAAGCCTTCGGCTATGGTTGGAGCACTGCGACGGATCCAGATGGGGTGGGCACTGCCCACCAGCCTTAATTCAGTGCCATTCACATAGGATGCGTTATCAGCCTTTCACCCTGAACAAACCCTTCCAGGCTGGGCCTTTAGGCTTTAACGCATCGCTGACGGTATCTGCGTTAAGGCTTACCAGTTCGTGTACTGCTTGAAGTCGCCCGCCTCCGGCAGGTCCGCGTCGCGTCGCGCGGTGATCGACGGGTCATAGGGAATGGCCTTACCCAGCGGTGAATCGATCGGTGCCCACATGTACTCGCAGAACGAATGACCGACGACGGGCCCGGTCGCGCTGTCCTGGCGCAAACGCGCAGCGCCTTCCCACATGCCGCCGTTGAACAGTTGCGCTTCGGCGACCTCAACGATCGGGTCGGTGTAGAACACACCGACCGGCGTGGTCATCTTGCCGTATACCGGGTAATCGACGCCGGTGTACGGCGACTTCCACCACTTCAGCGGCTCGTAGACGAAGGCCGGGCCCATGTAGTACTGCACCGTGCCATCAGGCCGGATCACATTGAACCGGTTGGCTGAATCGGACGGCACGTACTCACCGGTCTTGGGGTCGCGGTAGGTGCGCCAGTTCAGGATGTCGCCGTTGTCCATGCGCGCCCAGCCCCAGGTGTAGCGGCAGTGCTCCATGCCAGGGATCCGTATGCGGCCCCACTGGTGCTCGTAGTACACCTGGCCGACCAGGTCGAGGTCCATGTCGTCGAGCTTCAGCTTGATTTCGGCTTCCATGCAGGGCGCGATGATGTACCAGGACAGCGATGCACCCGTGAACGGGTTGGCCAGGTTGTTCCTCACGTCGGTGCCCAGGCCTTCCTGGGTGAAGCCATAGGGCACCGGGCAGTGGAAGCCGGGTTTAACGACCCGCGCCCGGCAGTCGATCGAGAAAGGCGTCTGGTTTTTGAGCGCTTCGGTCGGTTTCGGCACGTTGGCCATCCAGCGGAATGATTGGTCTTTCGCATGGTATGAAAACAGACCTTCACTGCCGTCGTCGCCCTTGCCGACAACGTACTTGGCCCAGAACGCATCCGCCGCCACATCGGGGCCGGAGCCGCTTGAGGTCATCGGGCCACTTAATGAGTGCACAGCCTGCAAGAACTTCTTGCGCTCGATGTCCGTCATCGAGAACAACGAGTTCCAGACCGGTCGCCCCAGCTTTGCGTCCCAGCCGTACGAGGCCCAACTGAAGAACACTGAGTAGGGCTTGCCGGTGCGCTTGTCGTTGAAGAAGCCCGTAAAGTAGTGGGTTTCCTGATACTCGGCTCCACGGTACCACTCGCCGCCGTGCATCGCGTGATCGCGCGGCAGGTTGTAGATGCGCGTCCCGGTTTCGGTTTCAAACCCGGGACGATTCAATTGTTCAGAGGGCAAATTAGCAGTATTCGTCATGAGTTTCTCTTTTTACCATTGGTCAGTTTCACTTCGGTCAATCAATGCAGCCCTGTAGGCCTGTAGGCTGGCACCCCTGTCAAGGTGGTCCAAAAAGGAGGAAGTTTACTCCATCGAACTGGCCAAAAGCTTGATTATGCGTAGGGTGTGTCCCGGCCTCAGGCCCATCCTGCGATGGGGCAGAATACTCTGCCCTGGCCGGAACGCACCGTTTGCGTCAGGCAGGAAGCTTAATATCGGAAGCGATGCGTTACGGCCCAGCGTTAGAGTTTGTGAGGCTTTGGCCAGGTTAGTGGGCCGATAACGCATCCTATAGTGGTCGCAGATTCGGTCTACAGGACACCTGGATAGAACCAGCAGGGTCAGACCGATCAGCCTTTCGCTAGGTCGGGCGTCCAGGGGCCCTTCGGGTCATCTGGCAGGGATCGGGTGATCGCTGGGCCAGAGGACGGATCGTTGCCATCCGGCAGCGGCTTGGTCAGCGCAATCATCTCGGTAAAGCCGGTGGCGACAATCGGCCCGTCAGGGGAGCCTCGACGCAGCTGGATCACCCCTTCGATATAGGGCCCGGCCAGGGCATAGCCTTCCTGCTCGGGAAAAGTCGGCTCATAGTAGAAGATGCCCTGGGGCGTTTCCAACCGGCCGTACCAGGGATAGGACTTGCCCGACTTGGGCGAGGTCCACATTTTCGACGGAATCACCTTGATGCTGGGGCCGAACGCATAGCTGCGCTTGTAGGTGGTGCCGTCCATGAACACATAGCGGCCAACGTTATAGTGCGGATTCCGGAAATCCTCGCCTTCGTAGTACTGACGGAAGCTGATGCAATCGCCATTGTTGAAGCGGAACCAGGCCCAGAAATAGCGATACTGTAACGTGTTGCGGAAGTTGCCCCACTGATGTTCGAACCAGCCGTCGCCTTCGAAGCTGACGGTCCTGTCCTTGAGGGTCACCGTACCCTTCGCCGCCATCTTCGGAGCGGTGTAATAGTAGGTCAGGCCGAACATGGTTTCGGGATTCTGTCGATCCTGCGGATCGACCCCGATGCTTTCCAGCCCCCAATAGGCCATCGGCACATAGCCCGGTGCCTGCAGCGTTGCGGTCAGGTTCAGGCGGAAGGGCTGATTCCATTCGTTGTCCTTCGTGTTGTAGCCCGTCATCGTCCAGGTTTCGGTGGCGTGCCGGTAATCTGTGGTGAAACCGTTCTTGCCGTCATCAATGGCATAGCGGAAGAAGAAGTCTTTCGCGTCAGGGGCCGAGCCTTCGGTCTGGAGCGGGCCGGTGACGTAGGGCATGGAGGTGTGGAATTCGCCTGTGTCCAGGTTGTGAAAGGCGAACAGTACGTTGTGCAGCGGTCGTCCTTCTGTGGCCATCCAGCCCTGGCTGAGCGGCACCCAGAACACTGAGATGCGCTGACCCGTTTCCACATCGCGCCCGAGCACCGTGATGTAGTGCCACTCGTTGAAGTCGTTGCTCTGATAGAAGGCTCCGCCGTGCCAGGCATGGTCCCGCGGAAAGCTGTAAACTGCCTGACCGGTCGTGGTTTCCACGCCGGGGCTCTGGAATGGCGGTTGCTTCGCTGGGTCGACAGCAGCGGAAGCGGTTTGGGCATGGTCGTTCATGATAATTTCCTTTAGGTCGTGTTGAGCAAAGCACCTGCCCCCTAACCGGCTAGAACTAGAAGGGTCAGGGCAGCATGTATGAGTCGCTAGCCTGTAGGTTGGCTTGAGGGTGGGCGAAATCCAACAGCGGATCAGGCTTGGTCAGATTCCCCTGGGTTGCACCCACCCTCTGGTTGGCTACGACTTGGTTTTCTTCAGCGGCTCAGTCAGCGGCTGGTCGATGGGCCAGGACGGTACCTGAATGGGGCTGAAGGAAGATTCGGGCAGACCCGAAAACTTTTCGACGTAGGGGTTTGCGTCGTGGTATTCGCCAAAGCCCATACCCACGATGGGGCCATCGGGGCCGCCCTCACGGAAGTAAATCACCCCTTCGATATAGCCAGCAGTTTTGGTGCCGCCTTTGGTTTCCTGGGCGGGGTACTCAGGGCCGACGTAGTAGGTGCCCTGGGGGGTTTCCATGTAGCCCCAGAGGGGGTAGGTGCGATCGCTTTCCGGCGAGGTCCAGGTCTTGTCTACCTTCCACTGAAAGGCGGGGCCAAAGGCATATTCAGGATTCGATCCATTGCGGAAGTAGGCGTAGCGGTTCAGCTCAGGGTGAATGTCTTTAAAGCCCGGTTCGCCATAGTTGGTGCGCCAGGAAAAGAAGTCGCCGTTGTTGAGGCGGCAGTAGCCGTAGAAGTAGCGGGTGGTGCCGGAATCCGGGGCATTCATGTTGCCGTACTGCTGTTCAAACCAGGCCTGTCCCTTGACGCGAAACTCCCGCCCGTCAAAAATGCCCCGAGCATCGGTTTCCATGCGGGGAGCGGTGATGTAGTAGGACAGGTTGTGGAGGGTTTCGGGGTTGTAGTCCAGGCGCTTGGTGTAGCCGATCATCTCTAAACCGGCCTGGGCACTGGGCAGGTAGCCCGGTTCTCGCACTACCGAGGTGGCTTCCATGCGGAAGGCTGGTCCCTGCAACTGGGGAGCCCCGTTCCCCTGACCAAACCACTGCCAGGTGCGGGTGGGATGGTGGTAGGCGGTGCTGAAGGCGGCCTCCCCCTGGGAGCAAGCGTACTTGAAGCTGAAGTTAGGGTCATCCTCGGCGGTGCCTTCCGTCACCAGGGGGGCGGCAATCACCCCGGCGGAATTCTTGAAGTAGCCGGTTTCCAGGTCATGCAGAGAGATGAACGGCTGGAAGAAGGGCTGTGCCGTTTCTTTGTTCCAGCCCCGGCTGAGCACAGCCCAGAAGAGGGACATGCGATGGCCAGTTAGTTCATCGATCCCAACCATGGTCCAGTAGTGCCACTCGTCCCAGTAGTTGTTTTGGGTCATGGGGCCGCCGTGCCAGCGCAGATCTTGGGGGATGTTGTAGACACCGTGGGTAACGTTGGCAATACCGACGGGGGCCCAGGGCTGAATGTTGTCGTAATTTTTCATGATTATCTCTTGGATTACAACAGAATTGGCATGGTCTAAGCTCACTGTCAGCGGTCAGGTGTGAGCGGCTAGAAACTCCAGTAGATGAGGCTTAACGGACTCGGGGGCTTCCTGCTCGGTCCAGTGGCCGACGCCCGGAAGCAAAACTGTGCGCCAGAGGTTGGGGGCATTTTTCGGCAGGTTTTCGACGGCGACCTGGGAAATCTGCACCACCGGATCTTCTTCTCCGGCAATAAACAACAGGGGCTGCTCTAGGGGACGCCGGTTTAAAAATGGGGTGGCCTCCCACCAGAGATCCTGAGTTCGGTACCAGTTCAAGGCCCCACGAAAGCCGTTTTTTTCAAATGCTCGGGTGTACACCTCCAGGTCGGCCTGGGTGAGCCAGGCGGGTAAGGTCTCTGGATCGGTACAGGAGTCGAGGATGGTTTCATCGCGCCCAAACACGTAGCGCCAGCGGTGGGCCTGGGGAATAGAGCCGCCGAGGGAATAGAAGAACATTCGCTGCGATCGCCGCACATCTTTTTCCAGCACCGCCTCGGCCACCCCCGGCGGCTGAAAATACCACTGGTAGTACTGCCCACCGCTGGCTTCACCGAGTCGCTGCATGGCTGCCGTAGGCCGCATTGGGGGCCGCTCCCCGTAGTAGGGCACCCCCAGCAGGGTGACAGTGGAAAACAGGTCGGGCCGCAGCGCTGCTGTCCGTTGGCTGATGGTTGCTCCCCAGTCGTGACCGACAATGTGGGCCGGATTGTCCCGTGTCGCCCCCAGGGCCTGGGCCAGCTGCACCACATCCCCCACCAGATTATTCATGGTGTAAGCGGCCAGCGGTGCGGGGCAGTCGGTGTCGCCGTAGCCCCGCATGTCCGGCGCGACGGCATGGTAGCCAGCCGCGGCCACCGCCGGAATCAGATGGCGGTAGCTGTACCACAGCTCTGGATAGCCATGCACCATCAGCACCAGCGGCCCCTGGCCCTGCTCGGCAATATGCATGCGAATGCCGTTCACGTCGATATGGCGATGGTTAATCTGGTTCATAGGACTAGACTTGAGGGGAATTGGGGTTCAGGTTTCAGGTTTTGGATTCTGAGTGCTTAGTTTTGAGTTGCAGGTTGCAGGTTTTGGGTTCTGGGTTTTGGGTTGCAGAGTGAATTCAAAACTCAAAGCTCAAAACTCAAAACTTTTCACGCCTACGCTTTCTCCCCCGTCACCTGCCCACTCACGGTACGACCGGGCAAGTTACGGCTGGGAACCAGCCCCAGCAGAGCCAGGCCAGCGGTAAACAGCATGGCAATCCGCAGAGCTTTGAGGCGAGCGGTGGCATTGATCGTCAACAATTCCGTTTGGGTGGCGGCATCCAGTTCCGGTACGGCAGAGATGACCTGCTCCACCTGGTCGTTGCTCATAAATTTGACAGAGCTGAGATCGACCTGCTGCTTGAAGTCTTCGGGCAGGTTGGGGCTGCGCTCGATTAACCCCGAGGCAGAACTGCTGAGGGCGGCAATCAACACCACCCCCACCAGGGCGGGCCCCAGGGCACCGCCCAGGTTACTGCTGGTACCGCGCAAAGCACCTACGTCACTCCCCAGTTCGGGGGGCGAAGCAGACACCAGCACCATGCTCAGCACCGAGGTCAGCACCCCGTTAGCACCGCCCAACAGCCCCAAGCCCAGCAGCAGAAAGGGAGTATCCCACTGGTTGACAAAGATGAAGGCCAGCAAGACCAGTCCCACCGCTTCGATCAATTGGGCAATGAAAACAATATTTTTGGGGGCAAAGTGGGTAGCCAGATTGGCAGCGGCGATCGCCCCCCCAAACAGAAACACCGTGAAGGGCAGCAGCACCAGGGCCGTTTGTAGGGCCGAAAACCCTTGCACCAGCTGGGTATACAGCGGTACCGCAAAGCCAATACCGCCAGGAATCGCCATGGTCAAAATCAGAATTAAAATGCCCGATCGCTCCAGGGGCGTATCCAGCACCAGGGGCGACAGCAGGGGCATGCGGTCTTGCTTGAGGCGGTCAGCCTGGCGGCTGAAGAACGCCTGCAGCAGAAAAATTCCCACCCCAATCATCACCAGCACTGGCGACATGCCCACCAGGCTGAAGGGAGCATTGGGCTTGGCCAGCAGCAGCCCCCAGGCCCCAATCTGGTTGATGCCCATGACCAGAGACAGCACCCCCACCGCCGATAGCAGTGCCCCCAGGCCGTCAAAATCAAGCCGCTGCTTCGCCTTGGGGTTGTAGCGCAGCAGCAGGCCCAGCCCCAGGGCAACGAAGCCAGTTGCCGCTAGGGCAAAGTAGGCGGCACGCCAGCCAAAAGCATTAATAATGTAGCCCCCCGCCAGCAGCCCGGCAGAACTGCCGATGCCCATGGAGGCCCCCAAAAAACCCACAGCGGTGGCCTGCTGTTTGCCCTGGTAATTCGCCACAATCAGCGCCACCAGGGCCGGCACCAGGGTAGCTGCCCCAATCCCCGAAATCGCCTGCCCCGCCATAATGCCGCCGGGGATGGGGGTGAGGCCAATCACTACCATCCCCACCCCAAATAGTCCGACCCCAACCCGCAGCGCATTCAACGAACCAAAGGCTCGACCCAGCTTACCGGCCGATATCATCAGCGCTGCACCGACCAGGGAGTAAAGCACCAGACCGGTTTGCACAGTGGTTGCCGGGGTGTTCAGGTCGCTCACAATGGGACCCACGGCGGTATTGGTCACACTGATGTTTAGCACCACCAGCACCTGGGCCAGGCAAATCACTACCAATGGAAACCAGGACGCATTGCGTTCCTGGGCAGCGGCATCTGCGGCAGAAAAAGTTTGATTCGACATACAATAAAGCAATTCCAAACGGGAGTGATCAAGCATCTGGTAAAAGCAGCCCTACGGGGAGTTTCGAGCTAGCTTTCCGAGGGTCTCCTGATTACGCACTTCAGTCTACCCTTAGACTCTGCCTGATGAAAGTAAGAAAGTAGCATGAAACACGGAAATTCTGAGTAGGTAATGTTGCTGTAATTCATCCCGCCAGTTCATTGCCAACTCTTACAAAGTGTCTTTATCTTCAAAAGAATGACATGTCAAAATTGGACTCTACACAGGGTCCCTCGATTAAGCGAGTTTTTTGCCCCAGCGGCGTCTCCTTTGAAGCAGTCAATGTGATTCAGAGAGACACCGTGATATTCCAACGGCAGGAATCCCCTATTTTGGTGCAAAACCAGAGGAGGGAGAACATTTAAGGTGAATGGCACTAAAATAAGCCCAATTAAACTGCCAGTTGGGCTTTGAGGACCTGCCGTGAATGATGGAAGCAGGTCATATAGTGGCCAAGGGAGAGTCCGATGCTCTGAATGAAATGAGTTGATGGTTTAAGCATCGCGACATAATTTGGTGTGATCAAGGTATTGGCGTGATCAAGCTAAGTAGGTGTTTCTCGACCAGGCCTGATCCCTTTTGTACCAGGCTTTGTGGCCTTTTTCTACTTTCCTATTTCAGTACCATTACGCCACAGCCTGATTTAGAGTTTCTATTTTTTTAAGATTTTAGAGGCTTGTATCAGTTAGCTCAAGAAGTTACACTGATAAAGAAATTTTTGATAGAAGGATTATCGTGAGAGTCTTAAGGACAGGTCCTAACGATTCTCTAGCCTGTGGAATTGTTTGAATATCTAAAAAACCTGAAAGCTCTTTTGTCGAAGTCATAAAAGGGGCTTCCATTAGGTGATTTTTCTGTCAAAAGCTGTCACAAAAAATTCTAGCCATAATGAATAAGCCGGAGTCACACTCAAGTTTCCTCAAGACTCAGTGGAGATCCTCATTAGGACCTCCAGAACCATCATTGATTCAAAAGCAAGGTGACTGCAACATAAAAATCCCTGGTTTCGATTTCCATCCGATCGTTTTCTTGACTTCGGGTGGCCTGATCGTCTTTTTTGTTTTATTTACGTTAATATTTCGCGAAACGGCTGAGTCGACTTTTGCTTCGATTCAAAATCTTGTTGCAACAGCAACCGGCTGGTTTTTACTCATCGCTGCCACCACTTTTTTGCTGTTTGTCAGCTTAATCGCATTTAGCAAATTTGGCACTATCCGATTGGGGGGACAAGATGCTCGTCCTGAATTTCCTACCTCTGCCTGGTTAGCCATGTTACTCAGCGCAGGCATGGGAATTGGCCTCATGTTTTGGAGCGTCGCAGAACCCATTTCCCACTATCAAAATCCGCCCAGCTATCAAACGGTGATTGATCCTGCCACTCCGGCCGCAGCCAAACAGGCTTTAGGAATTACCTTTTTTCACTGGGGGTTTCATGCCTGGGGCATCTATGCCCTGGTGGGGCTATCGATTGCGTTTTTTTCCTACAATTGGGGCCTGCCGCTGACCATCCGTTCAGTGTTCTATCCTATTCTGGGCGATCGAATTTACGCATGGCCCGGCAACTTAGTTGATATTCTGGCGGTTCTTTCAACCCTGTTTGGTATTGCCACATCCCTGGGGTTTGGGGTTCAGCAGATCAATGCTGGATTTAACTTTTTGCTCAATTGGCCCATCACTACGGGTATACAAATTGCTTTGATTGTAATTATCACAGGACTTGCCACCGCTTCAGTGTTTTCAGGTTTGGGCAATGGCGTGCGGCGACTGAGCGAATTAAACATGATTCTCGCCGGTATCTTTATGCTGTTTATACTGGCGGTGGGGCCCACTTTATTTATTGCCGACTCCTTCATTGAAACCCTGGGTTACTACGCCACTAATTTGCCGGCCCTGAGCTTCTGGACAGAAAGTTTTACCAACACCCAATGGCAGCATCAATGGACTATTTTCTACTGGGGCTGGTGGATTTCCTGGTCTCCGTTTGTTGGAGTGTTTATTGCCCGCGTTTCGAAGGGGAGAACCGTTAGAGAATTTATTTTGGGCGTACTGCTGCTGCCCTCATTTATTACCTTTGTCTGGATGACAGTTTTTGGGGCAACAGCCCTCGTGACTGACTGGAATTCTATCGATAGCGTGATTAGTCAGGGGGTTGCTGCCGATATTTCAACAGCACTTTTTGTATTGCTGAGAGAACTCCCCTTCGCTGGCTTAACGTCAGTGATTGGCATTGTTCTGGTTGTGATTTTCTTTGTCACCTCCTCCGACTCTGGTTCCCTGGTGGTCGATAATTTGACCTCTGGCGGCAAACTGGCTACGCCTACATCCCAGCGGGTGTTTTGGGCGATTTTAGAGGGAATCCTTGCGGGAGTATTGCTGTTGGGTGGGGGGCTAGCGGCATTGCAAACAGCCTCCATTACCACCGGGTTGCCCTTTGCCATTGTGCTGCTGGTTATGTGCTACAGCGTCTACCGGGGGCTTAGTTATGAGTACACCGTAGTTATGCCCAAACAGCAGCTAGAAACCCATGAACGAGGACTAGGAAATCTTTGACACTCCCCGACCTAAAGGAACGGGGATTCTTGGTTCATCGAGACTCCGTTACCCAGCAGGATCTTGACTAGCAAGTTCCAACTGAGCAAGAGGGTGTCTCTCCCCCAGCGTAGACATTTCCCTGTGCCCCAGGGTATGGAGTCCAAGCTGCAGGATATTGATGGCGGCATTGTGGTCTCTATCCAATTCACAGCCACATTTGCAAATGTGAGTTCGGGTAGAGAGTGCTTTCATAAACTCCTGTATTTCCTGGCTACAATTGCCCTAACAGTAGCCAGGAATCATGCTTATTATGAGCTTGGGCATAAGACGCATATGGTCCAAGCTTAGTGGTAGACCGGGCACGAGCTAACCCAACACTGCGCCACACCTGGCCTTCCATGCTGGTCACAAAATCTCCGAAGTCGTGTTGCGCAGCATTGGGCGCTGGCATCAAGATCGCATCACTATTTGATTTGCCCATCCTTGCGCCCTAAATGCCCGCTATGCTTATTCAGCCTGGTTCGAGTGTCAGTCAATCAGGGTTTGAGCAAAACCGCCGCTAACTAGCGAATGACGCTTCGCGTTCATTCGCTAGTTAGCGGCGGGCGGAGTTTTCGCGGGTCGTCCTGGTTCTCGATGTACTTCAAAAGAGTTTCGATGCTGGCCCGTCCCCCAGTCGTAATCAAGCCATAGGCCCGGTTCCAGAAATAAGGCTTCCAGTAGAAAGGGCGTAGCTGTTCTGCAAACTCCTGGCGCATTTTTCGAGCTGATACCGATTTCAGATTTTTCACAAAGTCGGAGAGCCTAACCGTGGGGTCAACCTCGAACAGCAGATGAACATGGTCGGGTTCCCCGCCAAATTCAATCAGCTCTCCTCCCCACTTGGCCAACAAATCGGTGAATATCCCCTCTAGCCTGTCCAACATCTCCGCGTTCAGGCATTTGTGACGATACTTCATTGACAAGACCAGGTGATAGCACAGTCTGTAAGCACTGTGATTCCTCGTCCTCAAGGTGACAAAATCCTGTTCCATGTGCTACAACTTCAATATGAGTAAAGCTATTGTACGCACTGACAAATGGGGCTTGCAACCGTTGCCAGAAGTGAGACTTCACCTCCTGGCAACGGTTGAAGAGTACCGGGCTTACTGCAAGGCTCTGAGCTATGTGGTCATGGGTCACTGGCCAGAGTTAGCTGAAGCCCAAAGTTTTTGTGCGGCAGTGGAAAGGCTCATTCATCGCACCAACAAGAATCCAGACCCGAAATATTCCTATTTCGAGAAGCGGTTCTACAAGTTCCCGTCTTATCTGCGTCGTGCGGCCATCGAGTTTGTGAAAGGGCAGGTTTCGTCCTACCTGTCTCGATACCGAGCATGGCAGTCAGGCATTCGGAATCGTCGGGATGCTAAACCACCTGTCTTCAATGTGGATGCTGGATGTTATCCCGCACTCTACAAAGGGCAGTTGATAAAGTTTGATGCTCACCTGCTGGTGGCATGGATCAAGGTTTGGAACGGCTCTGATTGGGTCTGGGCAGAGGTGCCCATCACCAGCAAAAGACAGCGGCATCTGACCGGCTCAATCAAGTCTCCCTATCTGGTGATTTCGGAGAAGCACTGTCACCTGGCAGTGCCATTCGGCATCATTCCGCCAAAGTGGGAAACCGATGTGGTGTGTGCTGTAGACGTTGGGATTAACACCCTGGCTACAGCTTCAATTGTTTGTCCAGACGGCACTGTATTGGCGCGGAAGTTCATTCATCCGGCCTCTGACATAGACCGTCGAGATAAGCAGGCCAACATCATCCGACAAAAGGCCAAAAAGACCAAGATGTTGCACCGTGGATTTGCAAAGACTCCATACCGCAAGGCAAAAGGCATCAACGCCAATATTGCTCAGCAGGTATCTCGGCAAATTGTCAATTTTGCGCTGGAGCATGGAGCCAGCACCATCGTCTTTGAAGATCTGAAGGGCTGGCGACCCAAGGGAGGGAGGAAGCGGTCCAGCCTGAAACAGAAGTTTCATGGCTGGCTGCATCGCCGCCTGGTGACGCTGACGGAGCAAAAGTTCCAAGAAGAAGGCGGCAAAGTCGAGTACGTCTATGCTCGGGGAACATCATCCTGGGCCTTTGACGGCAGTGGCAAGGTGCAACGATCTAAGACCCAGTACGAGTTAGCGACATTTGCGACTGGTAAGCAATACAGTTGCGACCTGTCGGCCAGCTACAATATCGCAGCTCGATATCTGGCCTATAAACTGAAACTGACCCGCCGAAAGGACGGGCAGGTAGCGAAAGGCAAAAGTTCCTGCGCTACACCGAGAATGCCGGTCACCCTCTCTCTACTATGGGATTGGGAAGCCGCTTATGAACGCGAAGCGTCATGAGCGGAGCATTCACGACTCCATCCGGGGAATATCAAACCCATCCAGAGGGTTGTCTTCAAAATTATCGTAATTCAACCAGGGGGAGGACCCTATTTGTCGATATAAATTTGCTACCCCTCGGTTAAAGCCTAATATTCTTTCTATCAGATTAATCTGGGCATCTCGCAAATCGTCAATTTCTCTAAACAGCTCATCCTGTACATCCTCTCCCTCCTGAAATTGTTGGGTTAACTGCTGGACTCGGTCTGAACGCAGGTTTACCAGCAGTTCTGCAGATTCAATACTGGCCTAGTTTGCCAGCACATTGTAGTAAGCATCGGCTACATCCCGGCGAATGGCTTCTTGCAAGTTAGCCAGTTCAAGAATATTTCGATCTAAATCTTGTTCTACCAGGGAAGTATCCAGGGCAATACGGTTGTTGTCGTAAAGCGTCCAGTCTAAATTTAGTCCAACGAAATAATCTCCAGCGCGTTCTACCGTAGAACTTGAACCGCCACTGTTGAGAGTTGTATCGCCGGGGCCAACGGCGCCCTGAGCAACAACAGATAATACAGGATCATTTCTATTTTGAACTTCTGCCAGCCTGGCGTCTAACCGTTGGCGATCAGCTTCCAGAATGCGTAAATCGGTACGATAGCGATAGGCCATAATGAGCGTTTCTTCTAAGGTAGACGGCCATTGCTCAATCACCTGATCTACCGGTTCAGCCGGAACCGCTAATACCGTGGGATAAAGGCTTAAGATTTCAGCCAATTCAAATCTGGCAGCCTGCTGATCACGCAAATCCCGCAGCAGCCGCTGATAATTTTCCTGCAGCGATGCCCTGGCCCGCTCAACTTCCAGGTTGGAACCTCTGCCCTGAGCCTGTCGCTGTAAACTATCCTGAACTAAACCTAAATCTCGGGCAACGGCCTGTAGGGCAATGCTGACAAAAGCATTAGCTTCCTGCAGGTTGTAATAAAGAATCGAGACATCTGCGGGGATATTGATCAACGTTTGGCGAAGCCCTAACTCTGACTGGTCTAACTGAATTTCAGCCTGCTGTATGCGAGGATTTCGCTGATTATCTAAGATTTCATAGCGGACTGTCCCCAGCAGCTCAATGTTACGGCTGATGGCTTCGATATTATCTGTATTGCGAAAGAAATCTTCTTCATAGCCGGCCCCACCAATCAGATCTAGAAAGAGCTGGGGATAAAGGTCCTGGCGAGACAACGCCAGGTCAGTATTGGCGCTGTCAATATCAATGCCCCCTCGAACAATCTCCCGATTAGTTACCTTAGCTCGGTTGAGGGCCTGTCTTAGGGTAATGGGAACCGTTTCTGCTACTAATAATTCTTCAGGCTTTTGAGAGGCCGCAACAAATCTGTCGCTAGGAGGTATATCAAACAATGCTTCATCAGAAATGGGAGGAAGGGTGATCAGCCAGGGTTGGCCACTGGCTAAATCGAACCGCTGCAAATCCTCCAGAACATAGTCTGGCAGTGGCCCCAGGCTTTCCTCCAAAAACACCATTAAGTCCGCTGATCCGGATTCTGCTGACCCGGGTTCTGCCTGGGCCATGAAACCCACCTGGTTTGTTGTAGAGTCAGGAAACTGGACTGCATGACCTGAAGACGAATTAACCGGAGAAGAGGTTGCCCGCCCCGGCTCTGGCTCTAGGGTTAATTGAACCAGCATACAACCGATGCTTGTGGCGCAAAAGGTAGCAATTGTTGATGGCAAACCTAGCTGTTTCACGTCCGTGTGCTCCCTTAAAAGTTCTGCCAGGCTCAAGAATCAACATTCTCAGCTTGAGGTCTATCGCTAAGGGGGCATCCCAGTTTTGCCATAAGTATAAATACTGAGCGTCAAACTTAAAGATATCCCCTTCCCCGAGACTACTCATGGAGGCCGCTTAAAAAGCCGAAATTCAAGCCCACACCCGCGCTATCGCCGCTTTGCTCAATGCAGAAGCCGATGCTGAGCAGGTACAAACCCTGGCTGACATCGAAGAAACGGAGCGTTTCCAGCGGGGAAAGCCCAGTCCTGTGGCAACCTGCCCAGTGTAAGTTGATACCCGAACGACTTACCTGAAGAAGACTATCCCAGGCAATCACAGACGAGAAGCGAAAGTTTTGAACTTATACCTCTGTAACTTAAGGTCAATTCAGCCTAGCCCCCTCGACTCTGCCTGGTGAAAGTAAGAAATTTGCATGAAACAAAGAATTTCGAGCAAGATTGCCCACCAGACAAGAACTCTGGGCTTCTGGGTAGATACCAGACCTGCCTGGCCAGGTACACCTGAAAAGGAATCGCTAGTGGCGTTCACGGGAAATGAAACCGAGAGGCAGTACGCCAGGTCATTACCAAACTCTTACAAAGTGCCTTTATGATCAAAAAACGATACGCCAAAACAGGTCTCCAAAACAGTGAGTTAAGGCGTTCTTTCAGCACCGCCCCTTGCCTTACGGCGGGGGCTTTCTATCTGGACTGAGGCAATCTCCACTGGGGGGCCCCTTCTTATCGACTTCTTACTTTTATAAGCCATATTTACTCCATGGCATCCGCGATGTCTCTTGTCACCTCGCCTTGTGAGTTATTTTGGCTGAACCCTATGGGTAGACCCCTCTTGCAAAAGCATCTATCGTCTTTTTTCCTGGGAACGGCTTTGTGTTTTGGCCTGGCCGGTACGGGATGTCGTTCTATGCCCGAGGCTGAGGCCGGGGTGCCGTTGATTCCGGTCGATTTAGCCACCCTGCGGGCAGAAACGATTAAAGAAAGTACCGTTTTTGTCGGCAATCTGGAAGCCTTGCAAACGGCAGAAGTGCGCTCTGAGATTCAGGGGCGGATCGAGCAAGTGCTGGTGACTCCAGGGCAGCAGGTGGCGGCAGGTCAGGCGCTGATCCAACTGAAGCCAGACCAGACCGTGCCGCAGTTTCAAGGGGCTGTGGCCGGGGTCGATATTGCCATGGGTAACCGCGACAATTCCCTCAAGGCCCTGGATATTGCGAAAGCTCAGCGGGAAACTCTGAAATCAACCCTGGCGCTAGATACTGCCAATGTGGACCGGGCTGAACAGCTGGCCGCGGCTGGCGCCCTGGCGGAGATTCGACTGGATGAAGCCCGGGCCAAGCTAGCAGAAACCCGTAACCGGCTGATTGCGGCCGATGAGCAGGTGGCGGCGGCTGGGGTAGCGGTTCAGCAGGCGGAAGCCCAAATCCGCCAGGCCCAGGCCCAGGCGGATGCCTCCCTGGTGAGCGTTGGGTTTAAGAATGTGGTAGCGCCCATTGCCGGGGTGGTGGATGATGTGCAGGTCAAGGTGGGAGACTATGTCTCTACCGGGCAGCCCGTTACCACCGTCACCCAGGCCGAAACCCTGCTGTTAAATATGGAAGTGCCCCCAGAACAGGGCTCCCGGCTGAGGACGGGGTTGGCGGTAGAGCTGCTCAACCCCACCAGTAAAGAGCAGTTAGCCACGGGCAGTTTAACCTTTGTCTCGCCCAACGTGAATCGAGACACCCAGAGCATTTTAACCAAGGCCCAGTTTCGCAACGTCGAAGGATTGCTGCGGGATGGTCAGAATGTGGAAGCCCGGATTGTCTGGAACACTCGACCGGGCATTTTGATTCCCGTTACCGCCATTAGCCGGGTGGGCGGCAAAGAATTTGTCTACATGCTGGATGAAGACACCCCTGAAGACGGCAACCCGGTCGTGCGGCTGACGCCTGTCGAACTGGGGGATATCCAGGGAGACGACTTCCAGGTGATATCGGGTTTAGAGGAGGGCGACCGCATCGCCGTCTCTAACATTCTCAAGCTCAAGGATGGAGCCCCGGTAGAGCTCAATTCTGCATCCCAGCCCTAAAGGAGTGTCATGGCGCTGTTTTCAATCGCCACCAACTTTATCAAACGCCCGGTGCTGACTACGGTTTGCACCCTGGTCATTTTACTGGTGGGCGGAGTCTGTATTCCGCTGTTGCCGATCAATTATTTGCCCGATATTTCTCCCATTCGGATTGGGGTAAATGCCGCCTACACCGGAGCGGATGTGGAAACCGTTGAAAATACCGTGACCACCATCCTGGAGCGGGACATTACCGGTGTCGAGGGGATGGACTACATGACTTCCCAGAGCTATGCCGGGGCCAGCAGCATTTCGGTCTATTTCCCTCCCAGTGCCAACAAAGACATTAGCCAGGTAAATGTGCAGAATCGCGTGGCTCAGGCGCTGCCGAAGCTGCCGGGGCCGGTGCAGCAGTTGGGGGTGTCGACCCGGGCCTCGTCCACCAGTATTTTGCTGGTTTACGGCATTTTTGCCGAAGCGGGGCAGTACGACAGTATTTTCATCAGCAACTACGTTGACCTCAACATTACCGATGCGCTGAAGCGAGTGCCCGGGGTGGGGGATGTTTCAGTCTTTGGCCTGAAGCAAAATGCCATGCGCCTGTGGATTGATCCCAGAGCCCTGGCGGCGCGGCAGCTGACGATTTTAGACGTGAGCCGGGCCCTGCGATCGCAAAACGTGGTGGTCGGGGCCGGTTCCATCGGTCAGGAACCCGTACCCACCGGTCAGGCCTATGAACTGCCCATCCGCATCAACGGGCAGTTTGAGACCACCGCTGACTTCGAAAACCTGGTGATCAAAACCCAGCCCAACGGCACCCTGGTGCGGCTGCGAGATGTCGGTTACGCCGAGTTAGGGGCCGAAAACTACGCCAGCAACGCCCTGGCCAACGGGCAGCCGGCCGTCGGCATTGCCATTTATCAGCTGCCCGGCAGTAATGCCCTGGACGTGGGGGCGAACGTCAAAGCTGCCCTGGAGGAGCTGAGCCAGAACTTCCCCCCCGGCTTAAGTCCGGTGCTGGTGTACGACACTACGGAGTTTATTCGGGTGTCGATTAAAGAGGTGTTTATCACCCTGCTCCAGGCCATCGGGCTGGTAATTCTGGTAATTTTCATTTTTCTGCAGGACTGGCGCACCACGGTAATTCCGGCCATTGCCATTCCGGTCTCGCTGATTGGGGCACTGGGCTTTGCCTTTGCCTTTGGCTTTTCCCTGAATAGCCTTACCCTGTTCGGCCTGATTCTGGCCACGGGGCTGGTGGTGGACGACGCCATTGTGATTGTCGAGGCCATCACCATCAAAATTTCCGAGGGACTACCCCCCCGGCAGGCCGCCATTGCGGTAATGGATGAAATTGCCGGGGCGGTGGTGTCTACCTCCCTGGTGCTGATGGCGGTGTTTATTCCCGTGGCGTTTTTTCCGGGAACGACGGGGCAGCTGTACCAGCAGTTTGCCCTGATTATTGCCTTCTCAGTGATCGTCTCTACCTTCAATGCCCTCAGCTTCAGCCCCAGCATGGCGGCCATTCTACTGCGGTCCCAGGCTGAAGTCGAAGCCGATGCCGCCGCTACGGGGGGCCCCCTGCGGTGGTTTTTTGATCAGTTCAATCGGGGCCTGGCCTGGATTTCCGCCCGCTATAAAGATGCCGTGACATACCTGATTCGCATCCGCTACATCGTCATGGCGGTGTTTGTGGCCGGGCTCTTTGCCACCTACTATATGTTCACCATCGTGCCTGGCGGGTTCGTACCGGCGGAAGACCAGGGCATTGTCATCGGCATTGTGCAGGCCCCCGACGGCGTGTCCGTCAGCTATACCGACGGGGCCCTGGAAGAGGTAATCACCGCCCTGGAAGAGGTGCCGGAAATTGAATCCTATTTTGTCGCCAGCGGTGCCGGTTTAGAGGGCAGAAGCCCCAACCAGGGTCTCTTTTTCGCCAAGCTCAAGCACTGGGATGAACGCCCCGGCAAAGACCAATCCATTACTGCGGTGCTGCGGCGCCTGAATCAGCGGTTCGCCGAAAATCAGCAGGCCAGCATTGTGGCCTTTAACCCGCCAGCGATTCCGGGCTTTAGCGCCACCGGAGAGTCAGAACTGCAGCTGCAGGACCGCACCGGGGGCAGCTACACCATCGATGACTTTCTGGTGGGGGCCAACGAAATTCTGGCGGTGGCCAACGAAAAGCCCCCCATTGGCAGGGCCTATACCCAGTTCACCTCCAGTACCCCCCAGCTGCAGATCGACCTCGACCGCAACCAGCTGGAGGCCCTGAATGTCGACTTTCAGCAGGCGCTGCAAACCATTGGCGCCTCCGTCGGCTCCAACTACGTGAATGACTTTGTGCTGGGCACCCGCAGTTACAAGGTGTTTGTGCAGGCGGAGGGCAACTATCGCAACTCCCCCGATGATCTGGAAACGCTGTTTGTGCAATCGCGCACCGGGCAATTGGTGCCCTTCGGCAAGCTGGCCACCATTACGCCCACCATTGGGCCCCAGAGCATCACCCACTACAACGGCTATCGGTCGATCAAACTACAGGTCAGCGAAGCCAGCGGCTATTCCAGCAGTCAGGCCATCGCCGCCATGGAAGACACCCTGGCGGAAGTGCCCCAGCCAGGGTTAGCCGCCGACTGGATTGGTCTGGCCAAAGAACAGCTGGCCGCCGGCAGTCTAGGGGCGCTGGTGTTCCTGTTCGGCATCATCATGGTGTTTCTCACCCTGGCCGCCCAGTACGAGAGCTACGTCGATCCGATCATTATTTTGCTGACGGTGCCCCTGGCCATGCTGGGGGCCCTGGCCTTCATTGCGGCCCGGGGACTAAACAACGACGTTTACGTGCAGGTGGCGCTGGTTATGCTAATTGGCCTGGCCAGTAAGAACGCCATTTTGATTGTGGAATTTGCCAACCAGTCCCGGCAGACGGGGCTAACCCTGGTGCAGTCGGCCCAACGAGCTGCAGAAGAACGCTTCCGACCGATTCTGATGACCGCCATTTCCTCCCTGGTGGGCTTTTTTCCCCTGGTGATCGCCACCGGGGCGGGCTCGGCTTCCCGCTGGGCCATTGGCACCGCCCTGTTTGGGGGGCTGCTGGTGGCCACGGTGCTGAGCTTTTTGATTGTGCCGGTGCTGTATGTGGTGATTAAAAGCCTGGAAGCCCACTTCCTGGGCAGCAAAACCCCGCCCCCCGGGAACGATGATGCATCGGGCCACGGCTTAACCCAAAAGGATGGCCGCATCGTTCCCGACGTTGATCCGGGGCTGGGGTCTTATCCTGAAGCCGAGAAGCCCCTGCATCAGCCCTTTCAGGAAGGGGAAACTCCCACCTGAGGGTACGGCCCTCCCCAGGTCCCCCGGCAAGAACAGTGCCGACAAGAACAGTGAAGGACGAACTGACCATGAACTGGCGCAGAATGATTTACACCGGACTGGTGAATACGGCCATTGGCATTGGCCTGGGCCTGGTGCTGGCCAAAATCGTCGAGACCCCCTACACCAGCCCCGTCTATCGCCACCTGGATCGGGTCTACATGGTGGTCGGGGGGGCCGGGGGCTTTATCGTCGGCTGCAGCTGGGAAGGGCTAAGGCAGCTGAAAGTAAAGCGCGACTGGGAAGAGAGTCAGCAGCCCCCCCGCAAATCATCGTAGGATTCCCCTCTAAACCCCATGGTCCATAACCCCCTACTCACCATCCAAATTGATCTGCTGCTGCTGCTGTTGATCGCCAGTCTGGCCGCCGTTATCCTGACGCGCCTGCAGTTTCCCTACACCGTGGGACTGGTGCTGCTGGGGCTGCTGCTGGGAGGACTGGCCGACTGGTTTCCCGCCCTGGACGTGTTGAACAGCCTCAACCTGTCCCACGATTTGATTCTGTTTGTATTTGTGCCGCCCTTGATTTTTGAGTCGGCCATCAACCTGGATGGTCGCCTGCTGCTGCGTAACCTGACCCCAGTGCTGACCCTGGCGGGGCCAGGATTGCTAATCTCGACGGCGATTGTGGGAGCCATTGTCACCTGGGGAACGCCGCTCACCCTGGGTCAGGCATTGCTGTTTGGCAGCTTGATTTCCGCCACCGACCCGGTGGCAGTAATTGCTCTGTTCAAAGAGCTGGGGGCGCCCAAGCAACTGTCCATCCTGGTCGAGGGAGAAAGCCTGTTTAACGACGCCACCGCCATTGTGGCCTTCAATATCATTCTGGCTCTGGTGCTGTCAGGGGCCCCCCTGGGTGGTGACACCCTGCTGCAGGGGGGCATCAGTTTTTTGATGGCCTTTGTCGGCGGCCTGGTGGTGGGAGCCGCTTTAGGCTTTTTAGGGCAGTTTCCCCTGCGGTGGGCTAAGGATAACTGGCTGGTGCTGTCTACCCTGTCCCTGGTGTTTGCCTACGGCACCTTCCTGCTAGCGGAAGAGGTGTTTGGCGTATCGGGAGTGATTGCCATCGTCAGCGCCGGTCTGGTGGTGGGCTGGTTGGCCGATGTTTACCTCGACCCCGAAGTCAAGACCTCTGGCAAAGAGTTCTGGGAATATGTGGCGTTTCTGGCCAACAGCCTGATCTTTTTGCTGGTGGGCATTACCGCCGCTGGATTTGATATTGTCTCTGAGCTGACTGAGGCGGGCGCGGTGCTGGGGGCGCTGGGGGTGGCGGTGCTGGCCATTCTGGTGTCCCGGGCGGTGGTGGTGTTTGGCTTAACCTTTCTGGTCAATGGGGTAAGACCCCATGACCGGGTAAGCTGGCCCTTCCAGGTGGTGAGTTACTGGGGCGGTCTCCGCGGGGCGGTCTGTCTGGCTCTGGCCTTGAGTTTTGATCCCCAGTTCCCCAACCGTAACCTGATGGTGCTGCTGACCCTGGGGGTGGCCCTGTTTACCCTGCTCATACCCGGTACCACCATCTCTCGCCTCATGCATTATCTGGGGCTTGATCAACCGCCCGTTCTAGAGCAGGTCAAACTGCAGCTTGGGCACATCGTGGCAGACCAGCAAGCCCTCAATGATCTGGCCGCCCTGAAAACCAACACAGAAGTTTTTTTCGCAGACCCGATTGACCAGATGGCAGCGGAACAGCAGCAAAACCTGGAGCAGTCTCAACAATCCCTGCGGCAGTTAGCGCAGCGGTTAGACCTGGAACCAGACCAGGTGAAACAGTTGCTGTGGCTCATCGCCCTTTCCGCAGAAAAGGCTTATTACCGTCGCGTTTATGATGCCGGGTTGGTTTCTCCCAAGGTGCTGGACCAGGTGAACCTGCTGGTGTCGCTCAAATCCGATGCCGTGAAGCGGGGAGACATACCGCCAGACCCGGAGGATATTGATCCGGTGGAGTTTCGGCTGCAGAATCTGCGCTATCGCCTGACGGAGCGGTATTTGCCGAACAGTAAAGCCTTGCAGGTGTTGCGATCGCAATTACTCAGTGCCCAATAAGCCTACTATGCCGTGCAACTCTATGCGGCGCAACAGGTACCCCAGGAGCTGCAGCACATCGCCACCGCCGCCAAAATTCCAGAGGATCTGCTGCAATCCTGTCTGGATGCCTACCAGCAAAGCCGTACAGAAGCCCTGGCCGAACTTAACCGCATTGCCAAGGAAAATCCTGCCGCGGCGCAGGTTTTCCAGCGGCAGACCCTGGAACGGCTAACCCAAAGAAGCCGGACGAAACTTCTCAAGGAAATGCAAGCAGAAGGGTTAGTTGCCATGCACAGTAGAGCTTAAGGAACAATGCGTCATCAGAGTACCTGACCCCATCTTTATCTGTCCGATAAGTTTTTTGACTCACATTCTCCGTTGTCTAATTTAGAGGTTCAGCCCTATGAAAATAGAACGTTCTAACCAGCCAAATCTAACTCCCGAAGAGCAGGTCCGTCAGTCAGCCCAGGGGGATTTCAACAACGCCGGGCTGAAGCCCAATATTATGACCGCATCTGGTTCTCCAGGATTCAGTCTTTGTGCTGCCAACTACCACCCTGGGAGGCTGGCTAAAGATGTGTCAGGCAGTCAACATAACCAGAGTGTCTGGTGGTTTCATGAGCAAGGAGTGTTTCAGTACATGTGAACGCGAGTGCTCGACTAAATATCGAGGACTCACGTAGACGACTCAGTAAATTAAGACACTAATTTCATTATCAGTACCCCCCTCAACTCCCGAAAATCAACGTTTGAAACGTCGAAAACTCGTTCTTTAGATTGGACTTTTTATTGGGGTAAAATTGGGGTAATCAACTTTTGATGCCCCTTAAACCATTGATGTGTATGAATTGACCACTCGATTCGTAATCGAGCGGTCGCGGGTTCAAATCCCGCCATCGGCTTAAACGCTATAACACCTATTATAAAAGGCTTTCGGGGAAGGCTAGCTGCCATTTAGCTTCCACGATGGTCATGCTGGGAACTGCGCTCGGTAAAGCCTCTACACAGGTTTGATGAGTATCTTTCATACAAACCATGAAGGGGGATTTTGGTAACCTCTGCTACAAAACACTAGCATGGGGGTATAACGCAGATACAGGAGTTCCCGTAATGAGATACCAACTGAGCTGGCATCGTAATCAATCCCTCGATCCCTCTCCCGCCAAAACTTCTAAAGGCTCGGCTAGAGCTAAATGGGAAGATAGATTCAGCTTAAGCTGGCATGTCAACCACCCGCTAGATGTTCCCTTTAAGGATGAACGCCAGGAACCGGCTCAAACCCATCGGCAGGGAAAATTCAGTAACTTCTGGCATGTTGCTATGGCACGTCTGATGATGCCGAGCGAACCCCAGGTTTGGCAAAGCGTGAATGCCGCTGGCCAGATCACCTGGAACGCCTACGATGCAAATAGCGAAAAAGCAGTCTATGGCGTTTCTGAAACCGAGTTGCGAAGCTGGTTAGAGAACTTGCACTACCAGAATTAGGTGATATCTCCGGTAGGGGCGAAACATTCGGCCAATCACTTGCGGGTGATCCTTAAAGCTCCTAACAGAAGGCTGCGCCCCTACTCCTCAAAACCCAGTTCCTGCGGCGATGCCCGCTGCTGGGCAACGGTGCAAACAGTTCCACCGGCCATGGCGTAGTCCACGTTCCCCGCCTGTACCACAATGATGGACCCTGGCTCGGCTCGATAAATGGCGGCATGGAGCATCAGGTTATCCCCCGGTGGGCAGCTCACCGTGTAGGCAGGAGCAGCAATCCGGGGTATGGACGACCACATGGCCCGAAGGCCCGTCTTGTCCAAGTCCAGAAGTGGCGTTTTGCCTTATGGCGATCGCACCCCCTGGTATTATCAATGGGGCAACTTTTGAAGTTGCTCCATCGTCCGGATTTCGGGCATAGAGATATGCCTTGAGTAACAGGAGGGAATCAACGCGATCGCATCCAGCCAAAACCAATAGAATAGCCTACAGCCCATAGCCCTTCCCCTATGACTTCTCAGCTCAAACACAAACTAAAACACCGGATGCTGCTGTTCTGTACCGCGCTGCTGGCGGTGGTGATGCTGGGTGGGCCTGCGATCGCATTTTCACCCCTGGTAGTGCCCTGGGGGGTTAATCCGTGGGAGGAAGCTGAGCCGATGCCCCAGAGCTTCCAAAAAATTCGGGGGGTGTGGCTGACTACCAACGACATCAATATCCTGCGGGATTCCTCCCGGGTGCAGAGCGCTATGGCCGAGTTGTCTCAGCTCAACTTCAATACGGTCTATCCAGTGGTCTGGAATTCGGGCTATGCCCTTTATCCCAGCGTGATTGCCCAGCGCGCCGGGATCCCCTACAGTCACCAAGGCGCTGCGGGGCAGGACATTCTGGCTGACGTAATTAACCAGGCTCACCGCCAGGGCTTGTTGGTAATCCCGTGGTTTGAGTTTGGCTTTATGGCTCCGCCGTCATCCGAGTTGGCGCTGGCCCACCCGGACTGGCTGACCCAGCGCCAGGACGGCAGCCAGACCTCTGGCAGTGCGGCTGGGGAAGTGGTGTGGCTCAACCCGTTTAAGCCTGAGGTGCAGCAGTTTATCACCAGCCTGGTTGCCGAAATTGCCATCCGCTACGACATTGACGGCATTCAGTTCGACGACCATACGGCCCTGCCCAGCGACTTTGGCTATGACCCCTACACCCTGGCGCTATACCAGCAGGAAACCCAACAGCCGGTGCCGAGTAACCCCCGGGACCCGGCCTGGATGCGCTGGCGGGCGGATAAGATTACAGACTTTGTGGCTCAGCTTAACCAGACCATGAAACAGCATCGTCCCCAGGCCATCTTTTCGGTGTCGCCTAATCCCTATGACACGGCTTATAAAGCGTTTTTGCAAGATTGGGTAGGCTGGATCAACCGTGGTTTAGTGGATGAACTGCTGGTGCAGGTCTACCGCTGGGATATGAACAGCTTTACGGAGCAAATTCTGCGGCCCGAAATTCAGATGGCCCAAACTCAAATCCCGGTGGGTATTGGTATCATAACCGGGTTACGCAATCGCCCTATGCCAATATCGATGATTCAATCCCAGGTAATGCAAGCGACGACCCAGGGATTAGGGGTGGCCTTTTTCTACTACGAAACCCTCTGGTACGATGCGCCGGAGCCCGTGGAAGAGCGCCAGGCCCATTTCCGGGATTTGTTTAGCGTACCAGCGTCCCGGTTCAGCCAACGCTAAGTTCGTTAGGATGCATTAGGGCAGGCCCCCCTGTGGCGTTGCTGTGCTCCAGGGTGGCAATGGCGTTGAGGAAAGCAATTTTGGCAGTTAACTCCGCGTTTTGAGCTGTCACCAGATCATCTTCCCTTTGCACTCAAACTCAACCGCTGCCTCCTTCTCTCTGCATGGGTAAGCAAGATGGCCCCGCCGGGGGTGTGGGCGCGTTGGTAATTCTCTATGGGATAAACCTATTGCATTGAGAATAGAAGCTAATCCTGAGATATTTCTAGAAAACCCTGTACACTTTTGCGTTATCTAGCGTGATTCTGGCGACGGTGAGTACCGCTAAGCAGGCTCAAAACGACGGGTCTCAGAAGTAGGGTGGGTAGTACCAGCCCTACAATTGCTTCTCTGTGTCAAGGTACCGGGTCCTTTAAGCGTTTTGGCTTCCTATCCAGGGACCCCAGACAGGCACCCGGTACCTGAACTTACTCTCTCCCTCCCTTGCTCTCTACTCCATAGGCGTAATCCTGCGAGACATCACGCTGATGTACTCACCGTTGCGCCCGGTGGGGATGGGTTCTAACCAGGCGATTCTTTCGCAATATCGCAGTACTTCCATACGGTTGATGGCTTCGGTGACGGCGGCATAGTCGCCCAGCAGGATGTGGCAGAGCCGGTCGGGGTGGTAGGTGGGCAGCTTGAATTGTGTGGAGACGGTTCGGTCTCCGGGGTTATCGTAGGTCATACGGGTTTCTCCGTTTTCGGTTTAGGAAAACGGGGAACTTATCTAGCGGTCCCAATGAAGGTAAAACAAGACGCCAGATCTTAGAATGGCTTCTAGATCATCGCCAGCTTACCCGGTCTAAGTTGGGATGGTACAGGGGGCTTGGGAAGTGCCACCTTCCCTTGCTCCTGCCTAGATTCCATTCCCCGTGGAAGCATTTTATGTTAAGTCCGCTGGGAGTTCAACCGTATTGATGAAGCTCAAACCATGAACCTCGGTAGGCCCTATGATTCAAATTCAACTCAATCTACCGGAAAGTGCCTTTTCGGCTCTACGCAGCACCCCAGATGAGTTTGGCCGAGAACTGCTGATTGCCGCTGTGGTGAAGTGGTACGAAGTGGGGATGATTTCTCAATCAAAAGCGGCGGAAATTGCGGGCATTAGTCGGCAGGAGTTTTTAGCGGCGTTGAATCGTTTTGAGGTATCACCGTTTCAAACTACCCCTGAAGAGTTGGAAGAAGAACTGCGCCGTGGCTAGACGATGGGTGGTGAATGCATCTCTAAAATTGAAGTCAAAGTAGGGTGGGCATTGCCCACCACCCCATTTATTCACCCACCACCAACCCCTCCCCCTCAAACTCAACCGCTGCCTCCTTTCCTCCACATTGGCACCCCCAATCCTCTCTATAAAACCCTTCCC